>OLJA01000395.1_pt1 | contig 30809 bp, 24 predicted proteins | sample 1601401 | NCBI WGS metagenome assembly OLJA01 (sample SAMN01915217, study PRJEB22387) | human gut metagenome | isolation source: stool | host: Homo sapiens | place: USA | reverse complement strand
CAGAGGGAGAAAGTTTCCGCATGGGAACTTTCGGACGTCCGTGTTCTGCGAAGCCAGAACACAGAATGTCGGAAAAACGTTCGTTTTTCGACAGGCTCACTTTACGTCAACCCACTCGTGGGACTTGGACGACTCGATAACAGCCGGAACCGTGCGGTGGATCTTGTAGCCGAATTCGAAGTCGGTCACGTAGTCCGCGCCGTTGGTGATGGCGTCGAACAGCGCGTGTACCTCGAGGATCTTCATATCGTTGTACGCGATGGAGATGCCGCCTGCCGGCTGGAATGCAGAGTAGCCCTTCATCAGCGGGTTGAGCAGGACGGTGCGGAAGCCGCGGTCGCGCTCGTTGTCAGACTGGAAGTAAACCTGAACCTCGCCCATGCGCTCGAGGTCGTAGCGGACAGAGCCCTTGGTGCCCTGAATCTCGTAGGTCAGGTAGTTCTTGCGGCCGGTCGCGACACGGGAGCAGGCGATCTGACCGATGGCGCCGTTTGCGTACTCTGCCATAAAGGTCATGATGTCCTCGTTCTCGACGTCAACCATTTCGGTGGAGCCTGCGGACTTCGGACGCTTGGGGAATACGGTGGTAGCGACTGCGTTTACCTTGGAAATATCGCCCATGATGAACTGGGAGATAGACAGCAGGTGAGAACCGAGGTCGCCGAGTGCGCCGCAGCCTGCGAGCTTGTTGATGTGGCGCCAGGTGATCGGCAGGGACTCGTCGAGCAGCTGGTCCTGATCGTAGGTGCCGGTGAAGCGCATGATCTTGCCGAGCGCGCCGGACTGAACCAGCTCGCGGACGTAAGCGTTCGCCGGGTTCTGGGTGTTGTTGAAGCCGACGTAGTTGACGACGCCCTTCTTTGCGGCGATCTCTGCCAGCTCCTTGGACTCCTCGGCGGAGATGGAAAGCGGCTTCTCGCAGTAAACGTTCTTGCCGTTCTCAAGAGCAGCCTTTGCTACTTCGTAGTGGAACGCATTCGGGGTCGCGATGTCAACCAGATCAACGTTCGGGTCGGTTACGACATCGTGCCAGTCGGTGGTGATGCGCTTGAAGCCGATCTTCTTCTGAGCGGACTCGGCAGCAGCCTTATTGGAGTCGGCAACGATCTCGAAGGATGCGGTGCCGTAGTCGGGACCAAACAGCATTTCGGCGTCAGCCAGTGCAGAGGAATGAGCCTTGCCCATCCAGCCGGAGCCTACCAGACCAATACGGATTTCTTTCATGAGAATTTCCTCCTTGACATATAAATGTTAGACATGCTCTTTTCGTGTTTTAACGAAACAACCGAGATTGTTTTGTGTTTCGGTGTTTTCGTTTGTTTGACTGTATTATATCGCTTTAGAGGTGTTCTCTCAATGCACCGCATGACTATGTTCTATACAAAAATTACTCTTTTGAAAATCGCCTTGTACAGACTGCACAGAGCGAAAAGCGTGCTTTTGCACAGCTTGAACGAAATGCGTTCCGGGCGGGATTTTGCTGATGCGGCAGCATTTTCGAGCTGCTATAATAGGGACAGAACAAAGCGAACGGAGGACTTTCATGCAGATCGTAGACACCGGCGTACTGCCGCCTTCTTTCATGGATTTTTCGCTCCCCTCGGAGTTTGCAAAGAGCGCGCTTTATTACTGTCCGCAGTTCGGGCGGTTCATCTGCAACAGCGATTACCGCGTTGAGCGCGACTATCTCGACCAGTATCTCCTGATTTACGTCAACCGCGGTACGCTGTGCATTCAGACGGACGGCGTGAGCGCCGAGGCGCACAAGGACGAGATCGCGCTGTTCGACTGCCGGAAGCCGCACGCCTACTGGTGTCCGGACGAGGTGGATTTCTACTGGTTCCACTTCAACGGCGCAGGCAGCCGGGAATATACCAAATATCTGAACGAGCGCTTCGGCATCGTCCACGAAAAACAGCCGACGCTCTCGCTCAAGGACCATTTCCGCACGGTCGCGCACGCGGCGCAGTACGGCACGATTGCCACGCAGTTCGTTTCCATGAGCGAGCATCAGATTTCCATCGCCGTCCACAGCATTCTCGGCGGACTGGCCTCCCAGACCAGCCGCACGACCGTGACGAGCGAGCTTCTCGCGCCTGCGCTGTCGTATATCCATAACCGCTACGCCGAGGACATTCCGCTCGACGAGCTGGCCGACCGCTGCGGCGTGAGCAAGTCGCATTTTATCCGCAGCTTCAAGCGCTATGTCGGCTGCACGCCGCATGAATATCTGCTGCAATATCGGCTGCGGCAGGCCAAGCGCCTGCTGCTCTCGGGCGACTTCACCGTAGAGCAGATCGCGGAGGACTGCGGCTTTAACAGCGCTTCGCATTTCGCCCGCGCTTTTCGCCACGAGACCGGTCTCTCCCCGACCGCGTTCCGCGCCATCAGCTATTAAAACAAAAAAGAGGCAAGCGTAACAGCTTGTCTCTTTTTATATACCGCTGCGGTCTTTCGCAGTGCACTATTGCAGCCTTCTGCCCTGCATGTTCTCCAAATACTGCTTTCGATACCGGATCGGCGGCAGGCCCACCAGCTTGGCAAAAATCGCGTTGAAATGATTGACATTGGCATAGCCGACAATAGCCGCGATCTGCGTTGCGCTGTAATCGGTGGAAATGAGCAGGTTCTGCGCCTCGCCCACGCGGCAGCGGATCATGTAATGAATGGGCGACATACCGGTCATATCCTTGAAAATATGCGCCAGATGGTACGGCGACATGGAAAGCGCCTGCCCGATGTCCTCCAGGGTCAGCTGTTCGGTGAAATGCGTGCCGATGTACTGCCGAATACGATTCGCCAGCACCAGATTATGCGGCTGATCGGCGGCGCGCTCATCGGGCGGCAGATTGGCCGACAGCAGCACTAGCGCCGGCAGCAGGTGGGATACCAGTTCATCCGCATAGGCACTGTGACGCTCCGCGTGGCGGTAAATCAGCTCGCAGAGCGACTGAATATGGTCGATCTCGTCCGCCGCCGGCCGCACAAAGCCATGTTCCGGGTCGGAAAAATGACCCTCCGCCAGCCTGCCGAGCCGCAGATTGGATAAACCGAAGCAGTAAGTGCCGATTTCATGGTGCAGGGACGAGGTGACCTCATGCAGATCGCCCTGATTATACAGCAGTACATCTCCGGTGCGGATCGCGTAGCTGTATCCGCCGGCAACATACTGTCCTGCGCCCTGATAGACATACAGCATTTCGGTAAATCTTGCATGACGGTGTACGGCGCGTGTGACAGCGGATGCGGCAACGATCTGCTTGGTAGCATACAGCAGACTTGGTGTCTGACCAGATACAAAGCAAAGTGGTTCAGGCATGGTGTTATCCTCCTGTGCGGAATATGGTACAGTATATCGCATTTGGATGAAAAACGCAAGATACCGTATAAACCAAAACGACATAGGTTCTTTTTGTGCAATATTCCGGCAAATCCGCCAAAATAAAACGCAAGAAGAAAGAAACGATATAAATTTGAAAATGATACAATAATACCATCAAAAAACAACAAAACCTCGATAAGAACCGTGAGAGGAGTTTTGAAAAATGAGTATTCAAATTTGCGGTGCGCCGTGCTGCTGGGGCGTTGACGACCACAAGAATCCGTATTTACCGCCTTGGACGCGCGTACTGGAGGAAGCCGGCAAAGCCGGTTACAGCGCCATCGAGCTTGGCCCCTACGGTTATCTGCCGATCAACGCGCAGCTGGTCGCAAACGAGCTGAAAAAGAACGGCCTTGCCATTGTCGCAGGTACGATCTTCCACGACCTGCTCGACCCGGACAATCAGGAGAGCGTGCTGAACGCGGTAGACGACATCTGCCGCCTGATCACCGATCCCAAGCTGCCGGTGCTCAGGACACACGATGGTCAGAAGTTCCCCACGCCGTACATGACCGTTATGGACTGGGGACACGACGAGCGCGACTACGCCGCCGGTCATCCGGATACCGCACCGCGCCTTTCCGATGAGGAATGGGCGCGCTTCATGGGCAACGTCCGCGCCGTATGCGAGCGCGCCAACAAATGGGGCGTTCGTCCGGTCATCCATCCGCACGCAGGCGGCTACATTGAATTTTCCGACGAGATCGAAAAGGTTGTCCGCGATATTCCGTATGAGGTTGCCGGTCTGTGTCTGGATACCGGCCATCTGTACTATTCGCACATGGACCCGGTGGAATACCTCAAAAAGTACGCCGACAAGCTGGATTATGTCCACTTCAAGGACGTAAACGAGACGGTTTACCGCGAGGTGCTCGGCGAGCGCATCCGCTTCTTCGACGGCTGCGGCAAGGGCGCCATGTGCCCCATCGGCACCGGCTCGCTCGACTATCCGGCCATCAAGCAGGCGCTTGCCGACATCGGCTACGCAGGCTATATCACCATCGAGCAGGAGCGCGACCCGCGCAACTCGGACACCAGCCTGCGCGATGTAAAGGCAAGCGTTGATTATCTCAAATCGGTAGGCTACGAAATCTGACAGGATGTAATTACAGGAGGAAACGATTATGTATTACGGTGAAAAGCGAGTAGAAAATCCCATCCGCTGGGGTATGGTCGGCGGCGGCCGCGGCAGCCAGATCGGCTACATCCACCGCTCGGCGGCACTGCGCGACTTCAACTTCGAACTGGTTGCCGGTGCGTTCGACATCGACCCGGAGCGCGGCAAGGACTTCGGCAAGCAGCTCCATGTTGACCCGGAGCGCTGCTATCCGGACTACAAGACCATGTTCGCAGAGGAGGCAAAGCGTCCGGACGGCGTGCAGGCGGTTTCCATCGCAACGCCGAACGGCATGCACTACGAGGTCTGCAAGGCTGCTCTCGAAGCCGGTCTGCACGTTGTCTGCGAAAAGCCGCTGTGCTTCACTTCCGAGCAGGCGGACGAGCTGGTAAAGCTGGCGGAGGAAAAACACCGCGTAGTCGGTGTGACCTACGGTTATTCCGGCCATCAGCTCATTCAGCAGGCGCGCCAGATGATCAAAAACGGCGATCTCGGCGAAATTCGCGTCATCAACATGAGCTTCGCCTTCGGCGGCTACAACTTCAAGATCGAGGACAAGGTCCCGTCCGCAAAGTGGCGCTTTGACCCGTCCAAGGCCGGTCCGTCGTTCGCGCTCGGCGACGTCGGCACGCACCCGCTGTTCATCATCGAAGCAATGATCCCGGATATGAAGATCGACAATCTGATGTGCACCAAGCGCTCGTTCGTCGAGGGCCGCGAGCTCGAGGACAACGCCTTCGTTATCATGAACCTCAAGGGCAGCGAGAACGTACAGGCAGGCGCTCAGATCTACTGCTGGGCAAGCTCGATCAACAGCGGCGCACGCCACTATCACAAGGTTCGCGTAGTCGGCTCCAAGGCGTCCCTCGAGTGGGATGACGAGCGCCCGAACCAGATGCTGTACGAGGTAGAGGGCGAGCCGTCCCGTGTGCTCGAGCGCGGCGCAGGCTATCTGACCGACGAAGCGCGTGTCGAGGACCGCATCGGCGGTGGCCATGCCGAGGGTCTGTTCGAGGCGTGGAGCAACCTGTATGCACGCTTTGCCGTTGCTATGGCAGACGCAGACAAGGGCGTATACGGCGACTTCTGGTATCCGGATGTCAAGGCCGGCGCACAGGGCATCAAGTGGATCGAGAAGTGCGTGGAGTCCTCTGATAAGGGCTCCGCATGGGTGGATTACGAATAATTCCATCAACAGCATATCCCCAAGAATCTTCTGATAGCATTTCTTTTATATTTCAATCTGTTATTACCTGATTTCGGAGGAACGATTATGAAAAAGAGATTACTTGCCGCGCTGGTATCCGGCGCAATGCTGATGGGTGCACTGGCAGGCTGCGGCAGCAGCACCGCGCAGACTTCCGGCGGCGACACCGCACAGCAGGATTATCACATCAAGGTCATTCTCAAAACGCTGGCATCCGAATACTGGCAGTATGTCGGCAACGGCTGCAAAAAAGCAGGCGAGGATCTGGGCGTGACGGTCGATGTCATCGGCGCAAGCTCGGAGACCGCTTATGATGAGCAGCTTTCCATGATCGAAACCACGCTTAGCTCGAGCGACTGCGATGCGATGGTCGTGGCGCCGCTCCAGGCGGAGACCGTTGCAACACAGATTGCCGGTACTGACCTGCCGATTGTGGCGATCGACACCGCGATTGACTCGGATAAAGTTCTCAGCTTTGTCGGCTTCAACAATGAGGAGCTGGCCGCGCTCGGCGGCAAGGCTGCGGTAGAAGCCGCAAAGGAAAAGGGCTGGGACAAGATCACAGCCATCGGCATCATGGGCGTACAGGGCGACTCCACCTCCGAGGCACGCATTGCCGGTTTCAAGCAGGGCATTACAGAGGCCGGCGGCGAGTATCTCTCTGCGGAAACGCAGTATGCGGACAGCGTAGCGGACAAGGCCGTTACCTGTATGGAGGCCATCATTCAGGCGCACCCGGAAGGCGTTTCCATTATCGTAGCGAACAACGATGATATGGCGGCAGGCGCAGCCCGTGCAGCCGCTCCGTTCCCGGCGTACAAGGATACCATCTTTGTCGGTGTCGGCGGCAATCTGGCGGGCATTGATGCCATTCTTGCCGGTCAGGAAACCATGACCATCGCGGTAGACGGCTACGACGTCGGCTATCTGGGCGTACAGGCGGCAGTTGACGCACTGAACGGCAAAACGCCGGAGAAATTCATCGCGACCGATGCCAGCGTTATCACCGCAGAAAACGCCGAGGAACGCCGCGCTGAGGTAGAAAAACGTTTAGGGAGCAACTGATTTCACTCTCTCCAATGTAACAGCGTGTGAATACCGCCTCTTCTGCAAGGGGAGGCGGTGTTTTACGCCCAAAACAGAAAAACGCATACAAATTTCAAGGGGGAAAACAACAAAAATGGCCTTTACTGTCGCAACCTTTATCGCGTTTACCGTGCTTGTTGCGGTGCTTTCCTGGTGGAAAACACGCGATGACGACCTGTCCACCAAGGAAGGCTACTTCCTCGCGGGACGCGGTCTGCCCGGCATTGTCATTGCCGGTTCGCTGATGATGACCAACCTTTCCGCAGAACAGCTTGTCGGCACGAACGGACAGGCGTTTGCAGGCAACATGAGTACCATGGCGTGGGAAGCGACCTCGGCGTTTGCGCTGATCGTGCTTGCTTTCGTCTTTCTGCCCAAGCTGCTGCGCGGCGGCATCGCAACCATCCCGGAGTTCTTCGAGATGCGCTACGATACTTTTACCATGCGCCTGTTCTCGCTTCTGTTCCTGATCGCATATGTCGTTACCATGCTGCCGACCATCCTGTACTCGGGTGCGGTCGCGCTGGTCAAGATTTTCGATCTGGAAAGTATGTTCGGCATCAGCTATTTCAGCGCCATCACCATTATCTGCATCGGCACCGGCATCATCGGTATGTGCTATGCCGTGTTCGGCGGCCTCAAGGCAGTTGCGTACTCGGACACCATCAACGGCGTCGGCCTGATCATCGGCGGCTTTGCTATTCCGATTCTCGGCCTTATCGCACTCGGCAAGCTGGACGGCGGCGGATTTATGGCCGGTCTGGAGCATTTGATCTCCGCAACGCCGGAAAAGATGAACGCATGGTCCGCACCGAACGCACTGCCGCCCGAAGTACCGTGGCCGCTGCTGCTGACGGGTATGTTTGTCAATAACCTGTTCTATTGGGCAACCAATCAGTCTATTATCCAGCGTTCTCTCGGCGGCAAAACCCTTGCCGAGAGCCAGAAGGGCGCGATTTGGGCCGGTTTCTTCAAGTGCCTTGACGTATTTGTTATCGTTCTGCCGGGCATTATTGCGTTCCAGCTGCTGGCAGCAAACGGCCAGATGGATACCTCGGTCGGTATGGCAGCCGATCAGGCTTATCCGCTCCTTGTTATGAAAGTGCTGCCGAAGCCGCTGATGGGCTTCTTTGCAGCGGTCATGTTCGGCGCGATTCTTTCCTCGTTCAACTCGGTGCTGAACTCCGCATCCACCATCTTCACGCTGAACGTTTGGCAGCCCATCTGGGGCCAAACGGCTTCGACCAAAAAGGTCGTAAAGGTCGGCCAGATCTTCGGTACGGTCGTCGGCGTGGTTTCCATCGCCATTGCGCCGTTTGTCATGTTCTTCGGCACCGGCATTATGAACTTTATCAACGAGTGCTGGGGCTTTTTCTCCATGCCGCTGCTGACCGCCGTGCTGTTCGGTCTTCTCAGCAAAAAGGCTCCTGCCATCGCGCCGAAGATTGTCATTCCGGTACATATCGTGCTGTACGGCCTGACCAAGGTGATTCCGTTCTTCAGCCGGTTCCACTATCTGTATGTTGTATTCGCGCTGTTTGTGCTCGAGTGCATTATCTACGCTGTCTGCATCAAGGTAAGCCCGCGTCAGCTGGCGTGGGAAATGCCGGATGCCAAGGTCATGGATATGACCCCGTGGAAGAATGGCAAGGTCTGGGCAATCGCCGGCGCGGCGGTCGTTGCGATCATGTATCTTATCTTTTCGCCTCTCGGCATCGGCGCGTAATACGCTCCCCGTTTACGCCCGTGCTTTGAGAGCAGCTCCGGAATATCCCTCCATTTCCGGGCAAAAGGGTCACCGAAAGGTGAGCCCTTTCTTGTATATCCGAAAAAGCCGCATCGAAAACGCCAAGCGGCACAGCTTACCGAAAAGGCAGCGGTTCCGCTATTCGGCTATCTGCCTCACTCGCTGCTGGGTATCGCGCTGGCGAAGTCCTCGTCTTTCCCTGTGGGAAAGGTCAACTTCATGCAGATCGACCCGATGACCTTTTCAGAATTTCTGCTTGCCAACGGCGATGCAAACCTCGTAACGTATCTGAAAAGCATAGATACCATTGAACCGATTCCGGATGCGTTTTTCAACCCCCTGTATGAGAAGCTAAAAATGTACTACGTGACCGGCGGCATGCCCGAATCCGTTAAAATGTGGACGGAAGCGCGTGATGTGGAAGCCATGCAGGAGGCACTGTCCGGTATCATCGACGCATATGAGCGCGACTTTGCCAAGCATCCCGATGTCCACGAGTTCCCGAAGATCTCGATGATCTGGAAGTCCGTTCCGTCTCAGCTGGCACGAGAGAACAATGACGAAAATAAGAATGGCGACCGTAGGTATCCGAGAGGGATGAATCATGGAAACGAATCGCCCGAATCTATTGCAGCGCAACGGATTCGGGCGATTTTCTCTGTGTCAATAAGGTTAGTAAGGGGAATTGTTATACGCGCCTTTGCACTACTTAAGTGTCACTGGTACGGCATTTAGCCTGTTTTTTGAATCAATGATCGATTTATAAATATCTTTGATTCCAGCTTCTCTTGCCATGCTGACAACAAGATTTTCTTCCTTTACTCCCATTCTTAAACCCAGGATAATTCCGCTTGGAATCCATTCCATCATAACTGGCGGCTTCATTGGGCAAGCAGTTATCATACGCCATTCTTCATCGTATTCATGGCATTTCCTCTTGATCAGCGTTGTTCTTTCTCTTTCCCATGTACCATTCCCCACGCTATCATACAGATATTTGGGAATTGTCATATCAGAAATTTCGCCGATCTTGTTCAGCATTACAAGTTTTGCGAAATTAGTAGCATTATACGGAGCGTCCGAATAGTAGATGGGATATAACGGTGTGCCGAAATTTTTGATTCCACAGTTTTGACATTTTTCCTGTTTCCCGCATAAATAGTTTTCTTTCTTTTCAAGATCATAAATCTGAACAAAGCCTCTGTGTTGGTCTGCGTATTTTAGCCAGAGAACCTCATTAAAACCATTCTCGGAAAAGCAAATCGACCAAGTGTCTTTCTTTATCTCATCTCGCAATGCAAGCACAGAACTAAGAAAATTTTCGACGAGTCCATTTGAAAGCATCTTTGTCACATTGTCAGCTGTAAAAAAGGCTTTCTGCTCTTCAGTCAGCATGCCGCCAAGAATGTCCTTGAAACCTTCTGTGACTGCTTCTGTGCTTTCACGAGTTTGAAATGCCGTCAGAAATTCTTGGTGAATAGAGTCAATATCAATATGTAAAAATGTATCAAAGGGATCGTCATAATAGTTTGCCGAAGAAAAATAGAGCCTATTTGTACGAAGTGATTCCAAGCTATTAAGATTGACAGGACGATAGCGAAATAAAAGTTTCGGAAACCGTATCGCTGCCATCAGTTGTTTTGCATCCTGTGATAGGTCAAGTCCGGGTAATGCGCATAAAGTTTTCCAGAACGCTTCTCGTTCTTGTGCATTCATTCTTTCAGCCCCCTATCTTCCACCGCATTCACGCCGCCAGCGCATTGGCATTGACCCGTTCAATCGCCTGTCGGATGCCTGCCCACACGGACAGGTCTGTGAACACTTCCACGATGCTGCCGTAGTCGGTAAACGGTGCTTCCTGCAAAACGGACATATCTTTCATCATGCCGTTATGAACAATGTACTCCACAATCTGGTTTACGAAGTAAATCTGCCTGCTGTCCAAGCTGGCATCGTTCAGATACTGCGCAAACGCCTCCTTTGCCGCGTTCATGTCAACCCCGACGATTTCTCGCACGAACTCGCCCAGCGGCTTCTGGCCGTACTCAGCCACATAATCCTGTTTCGTACCGACCTCGCTCCAGAGTGCTTTCTCCAGCGCCTGCACATCTTCCACAGTCAAAGGGACATTACCCTTTAGTTTGGCAATAACGGCGTCATTCATGTGCTGACGCACGTAGAACTCCGCCTTGGCCTTGTAGTTCTTCAGATCGTCGTTTTCCAGCTCAGATTCTTTCCAGTCCACAGACAGAATTTCGTCATCAAAATTCGTATCATAGCGCACTTTACTGACCGGAATATACTTGATGAGGTCGCGCAGATTCTCCCGGATGTACTCAAATTCATTGATTCCGGCGGTCTCCACATAGTCCGTATGCAAAATCTTGTCAATCAGCTCAGCCTGCACCATGATCTCCGGAATATTTGCCACAGCTGCAACGGCAGAAACCTTTTTAAACAGATCGCTCCGCGCCTTGCCATACTTCTTTCCCGCCAGGTACGCAAGCTCGATGCCGTATAGCAGCGCGTCGAACCGCAGCGCTTTGGCATCGTCCTCTTCCGGTGTAATAAGCGGCGCAAGCTCTTGCCCTATGAGCAAGGTATCCTCATAGGTCAGAGCGCTATAGCTGTCCGGTTCTGCATACCGCTCTACATATTTTAAATGCTGGCGGACAGCAAAGTTCTCTTTGTTCAGTTCCCGCACCTTGCGCACCATGTCCTCCACCAGCGTCTTGCGGAAGGCAATCAGATCCGTTGTCTGATACGCCAAGTCCTGCAATTTGAAGGCAATTTGGGCCTTCAGATGGAAGATTGCGCCTTGCAGGGCGATCATATTGGCGGTAGGTCTGCCCTTGTTCATGCGAAAGAACTCAAAGTTGCCGCAGAAGTCAAAAATATAGAACTTGTCCTTATCCTTACCATCCATCAGCCCCGGACACAGACGGGTGCCACGCCCAATCATCTGCCAGAACTTCGCTTTGCTCATGACCTTTTTAAAGAACACCAGATTCAGCACCTCCGGCACGTCGATGCCGGTGTCCAGCATATCCACGGAAATGGCGATTTGCGGCAGCCTTTTCGGATCGGAGAACTCGTCAATCGCGCTCTGGGCGTAAGTCATATAGTTATCAATGACCTTGGCAAAGCCGGGAAGGTGCGGGTATTCTTTATTGAAAACCGCGAGGATTTTCTCCGCATGGGTGTGATTTTTTGCAAAGATGATCGTTTTGCCCAGCTTACTGCCGTAGTCGATGGTCAGACCGTGGGTCATCAGCGTGTTCAGTACCTGTCGGATGGTGTCTTCATTGAAAATCCATTCGTTCAGCGCCGAGGATGCAATGCGCTCCGGTAATTCTCCGTTTTCATCTTCGAAGGTGTCCTCATAGGCCTGCTTGTCCTCGTCGGAAAGCTCATCATAAACGATGCCCTGTTCAATAAATTTCAGCTTCGTCTCTACCGACAGAAAATCCACCAGATACCCGTCCTTCACCGCCTGCGCCAGTTCATAGCCATAGGTGGGTACGCCGTTTTCCAGTTCAAATATCTCATAGGTGTTCTTGTCGATCTCGTCCTTGGGCGTGGCCGTCAGTCCCACCAGCGGGGCATCAAAGTAGTTGAAAATATCCCTGTATTTGTTGTAAACGGAGCGGTGAGCTTCGTCGCAGATGACCAAATCGAAATGTCCGCAGGTGAAAAGCTTACCTTCTTCATCCTGCACGCTGTCAATAACATTGTACATGGTCTGATAGGTGGAAAACACACAGTGGGCTGTGTAGTTGTCCTTCTCCTCACAGAGATTGGTAACGGAGAGATCGGGCAGCAAATTCACAAAGCTGCGCTTGGCCTGCGTCACCAGACTGTTGCGGTCAGCAAGGAAGAGAATATTCTTCACCCAGCCGTGTTGGAGCAGCACATCGCATAGGGCGATGACAGTTCTCGTTTTTCCGGAACCGGTGGCCATGACCAGCAGCGCCTTGCGGCGGTTCCGGGCAAAGGCGTCGCAGGCAGCCTTGATCGCGCCCTCCTGATAGTAGCGCCCGGCGATCTTGCGATCCACCATAATATTTTTGAGGCTCGTCCGCATACTCTGGAGATTGAAGAGCTTCTCCAGATCACGTTTGGAGTAAATGGCCGCACATTTCCGCTCAGGGTATAGATTGTCCGTGACGCGGGTTTCAAAGCCGTTGGTCAGGAAGATGACCGGGCGGCGGTGATACTTCTTCTCCAACAGATCGGCGTAGAGCTTTGCCTGCTGGCGGCCCTTAGCTACGTCCACGCAGGTGCGCTTGGCCTCCACCACTGCCAAGGGGCGTCCGTCATCACCGTAGAGCACATAGTCCGCATAGCCGACCTCGGACTTGTTTGGCATACCGGGCAGCTCTACCTCATTCAGCCAGTCCTTGCCCTCCGTCCAGCCCGCATCTGTGAGCATGGTGTCGATATACAGCTTGCGGGTCTTGTATTCGGACAGGTCGAGGGGCTTTGGCACATAGGTCTGCTGTTGCTCGGCGCGACGGGCGGTGAGTTCCTCCTTCAGCGCAGCGTTTTCCGCCATCAGCGCGGCGAGCTCCACCTCCGGCACTTCCTGCACCGGCTCGGCGGAAACTTCGCTTTTCTGCGTCAGCAGCGCATGGTCGAAATGTCCTTCGGTGTAGTTCTCGCCGTAGCAGTATGCCACAAAATCCAGAAGAATATAGAGATTTTCCAGACACAGCGCCGCCTGCTCTTCGGTGATTTTCTTGCCGGTGTGGGCGGCGTTGTTGCCCATGCGACGGATCAGATCCATCCGCCGCCAGATGTCCGCGCCCACGATGTCCCGGAAGTCTTCGGTATTCATGAGGCTCACCAGAGAGTCCTGATAAGGCATGACCAGCGCCTTGTCCACGGAATACATCCACTTCACGGCAAACTCCATCGCCCTGCGGCAGTTCAATACGCAGGCGGAGGGGTCGAAATGTAGAATCCGCTCAGCGGAAACCGCAACGGAGGCAAAGGGCTCAAATTGCGGGTTTGCAGCGAAAATATCAAAGTTGGTCATTGTCAACACCCATTATATTAGAATATAAATTCTCTTTGTTATCCCTGGGTTATTCTCGTCTTAGAAATGCAAATATTGCAAAATTCTCTTCCATAATCCGTAATACTCATATAACCTTCTACAATCCCGTATTTTTCAAAGCCAGCTTTCTTAACAACAGAATCCGCTATCCTCGTTTTGATATACGAATGCTTTTTCAGTGGCTCATAAAGCGTCTTGTCTGTTAAAGCCGACATTACCGCAGATGATTCCACTAGACCAAGTCGATTCAAATTGTCAAAATATTTGTTTACGGTATACTGATTTTCACATTGAGTCAATTCTCCAATATTTGAGAAATTCTTAACGACTGAAATCCCGCTGCCATCGTTGTTTTCATATCGCAATGTAATCGTCGGAATGACATTTTTCGTCGCAAAATATCTTAGGATCTTTGCTTCATCAGGAGAAAGCTGCTTGATAATATCAACAAAGCCTGGATGAACACCATTCTTCACAATTGACGTCATCGAGTTCGCCAAAAGATTTGCATACATATCTCGAAGCTCATCATTATCCATACAGTAGCTTATATTTTGCAGCGCAGGAACCGCAATATACGCCTCCGGGGCCTCAATTTGCTCGGGCGGAATGTTTTTTAGCTTTTCTTCCAGCAGTTTTTTCGTCTCTGCAACATTATACTCCCGCTCAAGGACCCACTTTTCAACCGGTGCAAGAGCTGCCCTGATTGCTCTTGGCACTAACCCAACAAGCTCTCCCGTAGGTTTGGCAATTGGATGACCCACATCTGCATAAACCTCTTTTGTCACTGCTTTTGCTGTCTCTTTCGCTATGTCCAGAGACGCTTCATCTAATTCATTTACTAACATAATACATCTCTCTTTCTATATAGCATTTGGCTTATCCGAAATACTTCTGCATCAAACTATCAAACAACCGTTGTGCTTCGTCCAACGCCTTCTGTACGGCAACTTTTGATTTGTCGATTTGTTCAACGAAAGCGGCGAACTGCTCCTGCAATGCCATTGGCGCAAGCAATATCCTTATTTTGTTCATGGTAGATATTGGGAGCTGAGGCTGTGCAGAGCCGCTGGCGATCTTCCCCTTTATGGATTGAAGCTGTAGCTTAAATTGCTCCATAAAGAAGACCTCTGTCATTACGCTTTTATTCATGCGTAGAATAACCATGCCGGAATTGATGCGTACATTTTCAAACGGGACACTGTCGTCATAAAACGCCAAATTTCCGAGTGTTCCTCTTGTCGTTAGCACTACATCGCCGCGTTCCAGTTTGCCATTGTGAAGGGCGTTATCTTTTTCTTTAGTGATGAACATGCGGTTTTCGAAGGAAAAGCCCGTCGCTGTTACGTTTTTTGCATTTAAGAACAGGCAGTATCCCGTGTCTGAAAACTCATCCTGCTTGGGATAGTTCTTACCACGGTCTCCGTCTATTATCGCACAAACCGTAGTCATCGGTTCAGTCGGAAGCCCCATGCTATTTCTTACGGGATCACCAAACATCTCGACAAATCGGGCTTTGACGAGTTCATCCAGCTTTTGAAGCTGCTGTTGACGCAATCGAACGATTGAGATTATTCTATCAAATTCGCTGGTAATATGTCGCTGATTTTCTAATGTGGGGCATTCTATCTCTACAGATTTTAAATCTGAACTATTGGCCCGTGGCATTTTGGCACCGCTTGTTTTTTCGTTTATATATGCCACAAATTTTGGTGACCGTAGAAAATATGTAAGATATTCTCTCGTAATATAGTTTTTATTAGGCTTCAGTGGAAGCATTTCTGAAGTTGCATACCCAGGGCAATCAGGGATAACAACTTTGTTTAGATATGGACGCAATTTAGAATAGAGAACATTATTAGTATCAAATGCGATGGTTGAGGTTCCGATTTTATCGAAAGGAACATACAAACGCTCATAGATATGCCCTGTGTTGCTTTCCACCATATCTAGATTTAGCAGCCAATATGATTCGCTTTCTGGAACACTTCCTTGCTGAATGGGGGCTATATCACCCAGTTTATATTTCGCCATATTTCACTCCATTACAATCCAAGCAGCTCTTCCAGCTTGCTCATTTCCTCACCAATCTCCACTTCCAGCTCTCTCAGCTGGGCCAAAATCTCGCTGGTAGGCGGATACTCCACGGGCTTATACTCGGTTTTCTTATACTTGTTGATGGATAGGTCATAGCCATTTTCTACGATCTCCGCCTTGGGCACGAAGAAGGATTTTTCCGTGCGCTGGCGGTCTTTTTCGGCATCCAGATTGCGGAACCGTGCAATGATATCAGGGATATCGTTGTCTGCCACCGGGCTGCGCTTATCGTCCAGCGAAAAGCCGTCGGCGGTCATATCATAGAACCACACATTGTCTGTACCACCGTGGCCGGTCTTGGTGAAGATCAGCACCGCGGTAGACACCCCTGCATAGGGCTTGAATACGCCGCTGGGCATGGAGATCACGGCCTCCAGCCGGTTGCCGTCCACCAGCTCTTTGCGGATGGCTTTGTGTGCGGTGGAAGAGCCGAACAGCACGCCGTCCGGCACAATGCAGGCGCAGCGCCCGCCGATGCGCAGCATCCGCAGGAACAGGGTCAAAAACAGCAGCTCGGTTTTCTTGGTCTTGCAGACTTTCAGCAGATCTGCCGAAACGGTGTCGGCGTCCAGACTGCCCTTGAACGGTGGATTGGCAAGAATCAGAGAATACTTTTCCTTGTCCGGGTTCTGATCGGACAAGCTGTCCCGGTATTCGATAAAGGGATTGTCAATGCCGTGGGTCATCATGTTCATCGCGCCGATGCGGAGCATGGTACGGTCCATGTCGTAGCCGAAAAACATGTGGTTCATATAGTGATCCTTCTTCTGGCGGTTGAAGAAGATTTCTTCTTTGCGGTTCTCTTTCAGGTACTCGCCTGCCGCCACAAGGAAGCCGGAAGTGCCACAGGCGGGGTCGCAGATAATTTCGTCCGCCTTGGGATCCATTAGCTCGACCATCATTTTGATGATATGGCGCGGCGTGCGGAACTGACCGTTCAAGCCGGACTGTGCGATTTTGGAGAGCAGATATTCATAGGTGTCACCGCGCACATCCACCGCCTGCGACTCATTCATCAGGCGGTAGATTTCGTCCAGCGCGTCCACCACTTTGGACAGCAGCAGCGGCGTGGGCAGCTTGAAAATGGCATCGTCCATGTACTTGGAATAGGCGCTGTTCTTATCCCCGTGGAGGTTCTTGATGAACGGAAACACCCACTCCTGCATCACGCTGTACATCTTTCCGGCGGGGAAATCGTGGAATACACTCCACTTAAGCTGCTGGCCGTCGATGGTACGGTCACCGACCTGCACCTCATCCGCAAAAATGCTCTGATACGGCAGCCCCAGCATGGCAGCTTCCTTGGTCCGGAGATTGTCGGTGTCATCCAGATCATGGATGAACATCAGATAGGTGATCTGCTCAATAACATCCAGCGGATTCACCAGTCCGCCCGCTGCAAAAACATCCCAAAGGCCGTCGATTTTATTTTTCAGTTCGCCTGTAATCATTTATTCTCTCTCCCTGTTCCAAGTGTAAGAAGTGTAGCGTCCGCCGCCGATTTTCAAGATTTCTCCAGACTTTATCAAATCCGCCAGTGCGCGCTGGACGGTGATCTGGCTGATATCCGGGCATTTGGCCATGATTTCACTCTTGGTGATCTTGCCGAGGTGGTTCTTGATGATCTCCCGCACACGGTCGGGCTTGGACAGGCCCTTGGTGGTCAGCAGCTCGATCCGGCTCTCGAAATCCCGGTACGCCGCCACCAGAACACCCAGCATATAGGTGACAAAGGGGGCATAGTCGTTGGTTCCCTCATGCCAGTTATAGGAGCTGGCTTGCAGAGTCTCGTAATAGGTTTCCTTGGTGTCGGAGATCAGTTTCTCAATACTGATATATTTGCCCACGATATAGCCGGAGCGGTACAGGAGCAGCAGCGTCAGGAGCCTGCTCATGCGGCCATTCCCGTCATTGAAGGGGTGGATGCAGAGAAAATCCAGAATGAAGATGGGAATCAGCAGCAACGGGTCGAGTTCAGCATCCTGCATAGCCGCTTCAAACGCGCTGCACAGCGCCGTAATAGCCTCCGGCGTTTCCCACGCAGGAACAGGCTCAAACCGGACAATCTGCTGACCGTCCGGCAGTTCTTCGGCAATCACGTTATCCGAATTTTTGAAGCAGCCGCCGATGGACTTACCGCTGTATTTGTACAGATCCCGGTGAAGCTGCAAAATGATAGATGGCTTTGGAGGAATGAAATCGTGGCTTTCATGGATCGTTGCAAGCACATCGCGGTATCCAGCAATCTCTTTTTCACTGCGAGTTTTTGGCATTGTTTTATCACGCACGATTTTCTTCAGTCTGTCATCCGTGGTGATAATTCCCTCGATGCGGTTAGATGCCTCTGTGCTCTGAATTTTCGCAACTTCCAGAAGTTCAGACAACGCATCCGCTTTAGCCTCGATAAAGAGATTTTGCTGCCCCTTGTATTCGTGAATCTGCGTCAGGTAGGCCACGATCTCTGGCGTCAGCAATTTGTTGTATTCTGTTTTGAAGTCGAACGCTCTCATGCACTGCCCTCATTTGAATTTCAATTTCATCAAATCTTATCGAATGATGTAATTATAGTATATCCTTGAATTACATCGCTGTCAATATTAATTTTCTCATTTTTACATTAATGATAAAATTAGAATTTGGCTGTCGTCTGCTACGCATCATGTCCCCTCGCAGGCGCTGACAATCGAAAGCTGTATCGTAACGATTTCAGATTGTCAGCAAAAAAGGAAGTCCGCCACTCATCGGTACGGACTTTCTTTTGCATTTTCTGAGCAGGTGTTCCAAACTGCGTTTTTACAGTTTGGGTACCCGTCTGCGAAGAAAATATGGGGAGTTCAGAGGGGAAAATCCCCTTTGACGCAGGGTTTCCAATAGGGGCGCGCAGCATCCCTGTTGGCACACGATTTTCCGTAGGAAAGTCTAGTGTGTTATACCTTTGCTTCCGGCTGACACTGGAAAGGGGCTGGCTTCGCCATCTGCTGTACGGACAGATATCGGTTGGCAGACGCTTTTCAGCGGCAGGAGGACAGGCGGATTTTGTGACGCGGGCTGCGGTACAAATGCAGGATTTTTGAGAAGCAAAATCCGACTGTCCGGAAAAGGAAGCAGAGGTATATAAAAGCCCCCGTCCCGCCGCAGCGCCGCCGTTGTTTCAGCACTTCTTCCGTTTTCCCTTGCCGTGGGTCATGGTCGTTTTCCCGCGCTGGCTGATGGGGCTTTTTAGATACTTGGACAGTTTGAGTATTTCAATCAGTGAGACGAACTGCTCTTTCGAGAGTTTGTCATAATCAATGCCGAACGTAGCAAGGAATGACCGAATTTGCCTTTCCTCGGAACTGCCCTCAAAGTTCATTGCATCCTGTAATTAGTTCTGTGTATTTTCTGCAAAGGAGACTTCATCCGCGGTCATGGTGTCGGGGCGGTGTTCACTCCGAATGTCACGGAGAATACCTTTCAGATCATCCGCAATCAGGCTTCCGAAATATTCATCTTCCCGAATCTGCGCCACTTCTAACGTCCGCAGGTGCAGGTCATTTTCCTCACCGCCGTTTTTCATCAGTGCTATCTGCCGGACGGCTTCCAGCACGGCATTCATATCGTTGACCCGCATATCCGCGATCAGGTCAACGTAAATCTCAGCATCCAGCATGAAGCGCTGGAAATCCTTGTGGCAGATCAGCTCCGACAGCAGCCGGCGGTTGAACTTGCCCGTTTTCAATACATCAATCGAAGCATCACTCAAATGTAGCTCATGCAGAGCTGTGTTCAATGTCACTTAGTTAGCAAGTAAGGAACCTCACAAAAACAGCACACAGCAAAGCCAGAGCAAGCTGTGTGCTGTTTTTTGCGACATCAGGGCATGACAACAAAGCGGATCGGAAAATCTGCTTTAAAAAGAATATTCAAAACTCAAAACTTCTGGAACCGGTTACGAAACTCGGTGTCATAAGCTATAATACCGGTATCAGAAGTTATGGTCAAAAGGTATGGTGTCAAAACAGAGGAAAATGAGGTGCAGCACATGAAATTCGGCTACATACGGGTATCGACCCGAAAGCAGGCGCGGGACGGCAACAGTCTGGAGGCGCAGCGCGAGGCGCTTACCGCCGCCGGCGCGGAAAAAATCTATACGGACGCCTTCACCGGCACAAGGATGGAACGGCCGGAATGGGATAAGCTGCGGGCGCAGCTACGGCGCGGCGATGTGCTCATCGTTACCCGCCTCGACCGGCTCGCGCGGTCGGTGTCGCAGGCGTCCGGCCTTATCACCGACATGATCGACGAGGGCATTACCATCAACGTGTTGAACCTTGGCATCCTGTCCAACGACTCGGTGAACACGCTGCTGCGCAATGTGCTGCTGTCGTTCGCGCAGTTCGAGCGCGACATGATCGTGCAGCGCACGCAGGAGGGCAAGGCGGTCGCGCGTGCGACCGACCCGAATTTCCGTGAAGGCCGTCCGCCAAAATTCGACGCCGAGCAGCTTGACCATGCGATGGAGCTCCTCGAAAACCACTCCTACGCGCAGACCGCCAAACTCACCGGCATCAGCAAATCTACGCTTATCCGGGAGAGGAAGCGGAGGCAGGCGTGACGTCGCACAGCGCTATATACAATAAGGTATCCGTGCAGAGCGATGCAGATAAAACAACCGAGCGGCTGAAAATGCAGTCGCTCGGTTGTTTTGCGTATGATTCAGAGGTTTCCGCCGTCTTGATTATTTAGACCACGGAAACTGGATCGGAACCGGAAACCAGAGGTTATGTCTTGTGCAGGTAACAGTAATGAACCAGATAAAATTTGCCAGGATACCAAAACGCTTGACGTAGACCCAAGTATTTAACGGACATCCGCGGCTGCGAGCACCTCCAACATGGTAGCGTACTGCGTAGACCAGATCTCCATCGGGTCCTGCTCGACCCAGCCTTCATGCGGATAATGCTGCGTCAGTTCGTGCTGACGGATGGCGAGAATATTCTGTTCACTGTTAAGGCAATACCGCACAATTAAAGCGGCGGTGCTATGCGGCAATTCACCTTGTGTATCTCGGAATTTATACAAGGGAAGAAAAAATGTGACTGCAAGGCGCGATTTTTCTTCGAAATTCAATCGAAAGCGTGGTTTCGATCGAGAGGCTGCTCGGAAAACGTTAGTTTTTCCGAGCAGCCTCTCGATCCCGTAAAGTCGTTTCCTCAAGCCAGCATATCCGGGCGTTCGCCAATGACCTCGCGGTATCGAACTGGCGATACCCCCACCAGACGCTTGAACATCCGATAAAAGTAATTGCGGTTGATCATGCCGACCCGACCGGCAATATCGCCCGCACTGTCCTCCGTTGTGCGGAGCAGATGCTGCGCTTCCCCGATCCGGCGGCGCACCATATACTGAATGGGCGGCAGGCCGAACTGCGCCTTGAACATATGGATCATGTGGCTGGTCGAAACGTGAAACCGATTGGTCAGCTCGGTCAGCGAAAGCTCCTCGGCAAAGCACCGGTTCAAATGCTGCAATACTTCAGTTGCAAGCGAGAATGTGGCATCTGGTGCACACAGCTCGAAGCCATGCGCCATAGGCGCCATCTGCATCAGCAGCGCATCTAGAAGCGATGTCCGGGCGATAGCCGTGGTCTGTTCCGAGTAGAGCAGCAGCAGAAACGTCCATGCCGGTGTTCCCTGTAACTGCGGAAACTCAAACACCGCCTGTCCGTCATCCGCGGCGGAAAAGCCCAGCATCAGACAGGGTGCCTGTACGAACGGCAGCTCGTGACAGACATTCGGCGGCAGCAGCAGCGCGCCGCCGGGTTCGATCGGCAGACAGCGGTGCTCGGTCCGAAGAATGATCTTCTCTTCGTCCGCAGCAAGCGAAACAAACAGCACCCAATCCTCCAAGGCGCAAGGCAGATAGTTGCCGCCCTTATCCTGCGGATGAATCACACATTGCTGCGTTAGTCTGACACGGCGAAATGCCGGAAGCGGAACAGACATAATACCTCCTGACCCGGATCAAAGTAAATTTTCGATATTGTGTCGCAGCAGCACCCGAATATCGGTATGGTAAAACTCCTTCGGCGGCTGCTGTTTGAGTTGAATGTAATCGGCCAGCAGGGACAGCGGCAGTGCGCCCTGCTGCACCGCATCCTGCCCGATGACAAAATCCGCAACACCGCGCCGAAGCTCGTACAGGTTGGCAGGGATCTCATCGTGCATGATCAGGTGTACCCCCCGTGCGCGGCCGGAATCGACCAGCGCGCTGCATACGCCCGCATAACCCGGCGTGATCGCGTAGATACCGGTCAGCTCGGGAACCTCCTGCAACAGACGGAGCGTATGCTCGTAAACCACATTGCTGTCATCGTTCGGCAGCGTGACCTCCTGCAGCTGAAGCGGCGAGTCGGGGGTAAGCAGCTCCTCCTTAAAGCCCTTCAGACGTTCGCGGTACGCACTGTGATACATACAGGGCGTAATGATCGTAGCCACCGTGCCGCTCTCCCATGTCACCAGACGCATCAGCTCGGCCACCGTACGGCCGGAAGAAATGTTTTCCTGCCCGACATAGCACAGCCGACGGCTGTTGGGCAGATCGGTGTTAAACGTAACGACCGGTATTCCGCGTTGGTCGATCAGCTCGTTGATTTTGGTTTCGACCAGCAGACAGTCAAGCGGCGTGATCGCCAGCGCACTGATATGATGCTGCTCGACCAGATTCTCGATCATCGAGACCTGTTCGACCGGATCGAGCGAGGGCGACAGCCGGAAGATGACCTCCACGCTGAACGCAGCCAGACGGCGGGCTTCGCGCCGGGCTGCGTTCAGAACGATCTGCATGAACGGAGTCTGCACCGAAATAATGATCACGCCGATGCGAATCGGATGCGATGCGCGGGACAGTGCCAGTCCGGCACGGTTGGGGATGTAGCCATATTCGGCGGCTACCGCCTTGATCCGCTCCGCCACCGCAGGGCGAACATTTCCTTTATTATGGAGTGCCCGATCGACTGTACCGCGGGACACACCGCAAATCTCGGCAATTTGATTCAGGGTAATTGCCATATGATATCACCTCTGTCAGAATGGGACTTTCCCGTTTTTATAGTTAAAGCATAACATAATACCCATAATAAGTCTATATCCAAAGTGAATAAAGCGGTATTCACAATATTGTGCACGTGTACGGATTCTACTTATTCGCGCCGTGCACGCAAAAATGCACTCTTTTCCGAACCTTCCGTGTTTTGCTCACATTTTCATACAATATATCTGCTGTAAACGCTATAAAACGAGCAAAATACGCGAAATCCGAAGCAAATACCGAGTTGTTATGAGATTGGACTAACAGCCAGATCCTGTATCTGAGGCGGGTAGTTTTGCATAAGCGATTCCCCCGTTCCGTCGTGCAAAGCCTATAAAATCACAATTTTGTGCAGACAGAATCACCAGTTTCCGCAAGATTTGTCTGTGCGGTTTGGTGAAAATTCAAAAAGCCGGTTGACGCACATCGAAAAAGAGTGTAAAACTAAATCAAGGCAAGCGTAAATCGCATTTTTCCAAAATGTGAACGTGTACGGCTAGGAAAAAAGTTGAGAAAGATGAGGTAAAAGCAAATGAAAAGAAGAGTTTTCGCAGGATTGATTGCATCGGCAATGATGGCATCCATGCTGGCAGGCTGCGGCGGTGGCGCACAGCAGGGCGGCAGCGCAGACGGCGGCAGCGGCCACAAGGTAACGCTGATCATGAGCCAGCGCGATGAGTGGCTCAGCGAAATGGAGGCAGCCGCTCAGGCCGCTGCAAAGGACACCGGCATCAACCTGACCACCCAGGATGCCAACAGCGACACCAGCAAGATGATCCAGTACATCGAATCCTCGGTTACCGCAGGTGAAGATGCCATCATTATCAACATGGTAGACCCCGAGACCGCTGCACAGTGTATCGAGGCCGCAGGCGATGTTCCGGTCGTATTCGTAAACCGTTTCCCGGGCGATCCCTCCGTACTGAATGAGAAGGCTGTTTACGTCGGCTCCGACGAAATGACCTCCGGCGCATTCCAGGGCGAGTTCCTCGCAAAGTTCTTTAAGGATCAGGGCAAGACCGATATCTCCTACCTGATGCTCAACGGCATCCTCGGTCAGACCTCCACCACCAACCGTACCGCATCCGTGCTCAAGGCACTGGAGGACAACGGCATCAAGGCAACCGCAGCAGCCGCTCCGCTGGCAGCCGATTATGACCGTGCAACCGCAATGGACATGATCTCTCCGCTGCTCAAGACCACCAAGTACGACTGCATTATCTCCAACAACGATGCAATGGCACTCGGTGCAGTCGAAGCAATGCAGCAGCAGGGGCTGGACCCGAAGTCCGTTCCGATCGTCGGCATCGACGCAACCGCTGACGGCCGTCAGGCTATCAAGGACGGCACCCTCGCTATGACCGTATTCCAGAACGCAGAGGGTCAGGGCCGCGCTTCCCTGCAGGCAGCTGCAAACCTGATCGACGGCAAGCCGATCGCAGAGGGCACCGGATATGAAGTAGACGACGAGAACGAGTTCATCATCTGGGTACCGTTCGAGCCGGTTACCATCGACAACGTAGCAGATTACGACTAAATTCCGACACTGAATGTTGCGAAGGGGACATTTCCATATGTCCCCTTCCTAAAAAAACGCAGAGATATTGGGGTGAAAAGCAGTGAGTCAAGAGTATATCCTGGAGATGACCGATATCGTCAAGGATTTCCCCGGCGTGCGTGCGCTGAAAGGCGTACAGCTCAAGGTGCGCCCCGGTACCGTACATACCCTGATGGGAGAAAACGGCGCAGGCAAATCAACTTTGATGAAATGCCTGATCGGCATCCATCCGCCCACATCGGGCAAGATCGTTTTTGACGGCAAGGAAATCCGTTTCAAAACCACATTGGAAGCGCTGAACTCCGGCATTTCGATGATCCATCAGGAATTATCGCCGGTTCCGGAACGCAGTGTCAGCGAAAACCTCTGGCTGGGCCGCGCACCGCGCAAGGGCCTGATCATTGATCACAAGAAAATGCGTCAGGACAGCATCGACCTGTTCCAGCGCCTGCATCTGGATGTTGATCCGGATGAAAAGATGGGCAACCTGACGGTTGCAAAAATGCAGATGGTTGAAATCGCAAAGGCGGTTTCGTATGACAGCAAGATCGTAATCATGGACGAGCCGACCTCCTCCCTGACCGAAACCGAGGTTGAGCATCTGTTCCGCATCATCGAAGATCTGAAAAAGAAGAACGTAGCAATCATTTATATTTCGCATAAAATGGATGAAATTTTCCGCATTTCGGATGATATCACCGTATATCGCGACGGCGAGTACATCGCCAGCGACCGCGCGGAAAACCTGAACGTAGATAAACTGATTCAGCTTATGGTAGGCCGTGAGGTTTCCAATATGTTCCCCAAGGTGGATTGCCCGATCGGAGATACCATTCTGAAGGTCGAGAACCTTTCCGCCGGTCATGCGGTAAAGAACGTATCGTTCGAGCTGCACCGCGGTGAAATTCTGGGCATGGCCGGTCTGGTCGGCGCAGGCCGTACCGAAACGGCAGAGGCTATTTTCGGTATGCGCCATATCACCGGCGGCAAGGTCTATAAGGACGGCAAGGAGCTGCACATCAAGTCCCCCGAGCACGCCATCGCCCACAAGATCGCCCTGCTGACCGAGGACCGACGCGGCAACGGCATTGTCGGTATGCTGAGCATCAAGGACAATACCGTGCTTGCCAGCCTGAAAAACTACGGTTTCCCGCTCAATCACAAGAAGATGCGCGAGGATACCGACGAGTATGTGCGTAAGCTCAATACCAAAACACCGACGATCGACACCCCCATCAAGAACCTTTCCGGCGGTAATCAGCAGAAGGTTCTGGTAGGCCGCTGGCTGCTGACCGATCCGGACATCCTGATCGTAGACGAGCCGACCCGCGGTATCGACGTAGGCGCCAAGGCCGAAATCCACTCGCTGATCACCAAGCTGGCCGGCGAAGGCAAGGCGATCATCATGATCTCGAGCGAGCTGCCCGAAGTTATGGGTATGTCCGACCGCATCGTGGTCATGCATGAAGGCACGATGACCGCAATCGTAGATCGCAAGGATTTCTCGTCCGAGCTGATCCTGAAATACGCTACCAGCGAGGTTCCTTACCAGCCCGCTGCTGATGAGAAATAAGAAAGAAGGGTAAATGGTATGCAAAAGACGTTTGACAAGAAAAAATTCCTGTCGCAGAACTCGATCTGGCTGGTACTGATCGCTATGGTCATTATCATGGGTATTGCACAGCCCAGTTTCTTCACCGTAAACAACCTGCTGACGCTGCTCTCCGGTGAGGCCGTCAAGGGTATTCTGGCCTTCGGCGTTATGTTCGCAATCCTGTCCAAGGGTATCGACCTGACGATCGGCGCATCGGCCGGCCTGGTTGCCTGCATCACGGCATCTCTGGTTCAGCCGGCAGATTATGCCAACGCAGTATTCCCCGGTCTGGGCACCCTGCCCGCACCGCTGGTTATTCTGATCGGTCTGGCAATCGGCGCAGGCATCGGCGCTATTTACGGTGCGATCATCGCGTACACCAAGATTCCGCCCTTCATCGCAACGCTCGGCGCACAGCTGATCTGCCGCGCAAGCGCAAAAATGTACACCAGCCGCCCGGTTTCCAACCTGACCCCGGAGTTCCGTTTCCTCGGCTCTGCTAAAATCGGCTCGGTTCCGGTCATCATTCTGGTATTCTTCGTTATGTTTGCAATCTCGGCTTTCCTGCTGACGCAGACCCGCTTCGGCAAAAACGTGTATGCCATCGGCGGAAACGATCAGGCTGCCCGCGTTGCTGGCATCAATGTAGAAAAAAACCTCATCATGGTTTATGTATGGTGCTCGGTTTGTGCGGCTGTTGCAGGTATGCTGCTGGCAGGCCGTGCAGGTTCGGCTGACCCGGCCAACTCCGGCCTGAACTACGAGCTGGACGCTATCGCTGCGGCTACCGTAGGCGGCACCTCCCACACCGGCGGTATCTGCCGCGTATCCGGTGTTCTGGCAGGCATCCTGATCCTCGGCGTTATCAACAACGGCCTGGTTATGCTGAAGGTCGATGATAATATGACCAACATCGTCAAGGGCCTGATCATCGTCGGTTCGGTTATCCTTGATATGCGTAAGAACGCAAAGCGCGCGTAAAACAGACACACACAATCTCTCTTCTTTTTCCGAGTTTTCAGGGGGCGCAGCATTGCTGCGGCTCCTGGAATACTCGCACATAATCCGTTAGACTTGAACTCTGCCGTACAGCGGCATATTTTGAAAGGATGAGCCTTATCATGGAAAACCTGAACATTGCACTGATCGGCTGCGGCATGATCGGCCGTGAACACATTGAGCGTATCCAGAACCGCATCCGCAACGCAAAGGTCGTTGCAGTCTGCGACGTATTTGAAGAAGGCGCAAAGAAGGGTGCTGAGATCGCCGGTGTCGGCACCAAGGTTTACACCGACTTCAACGAAGCAATCAACGATCCGGATGTAAACGCTGTTGTAGTTACCACCCCGGGTCAGTTCCACAAGGGTCCGGTTCTGGCAGCTATCAAGGCTGGCAAGCCGGTATTCTCCGAGAAGCCGCTGGCAAACACCGCTGCTGACGGCAAGGAGATCGTCGAGGCCGAGATGGCCGGCGGCAAGCACCTCGTTCAGGTCGGCTTCATGCGCCGCTACGACCGCGGCTACCGCCAGGTCAAGGAGCTGATCGACTCCGGCAAGTTCGGTGCCCCGATGGTAATCAAGTGCACCCACCGTGCAGACGGCGTTGCCGACGACTACACCACCGCAATGGCTGTTACCGATACCGCAATCCACGAGATCGACGTTCTGCCGTGGCTGGTAAACGACGAGTGGGACGAGGTTCAGTGCATCATGCCCAAGACCAACTCCAAGGTCAAGAATGCCCTCAAGGACCCGCAGATCATGATCATGAAGACCAAGAGCGGCATCGTAAATGTCCTCGAGGTTAACGTAAACTGCGGCTTCGGCTACGACATCAACTGCGAGGTTGTATGTGAGAACGGCGTTGTAAACCTGCCGTGCCCGTCCTTCCCGACCGTTCGCTACGCTAACGAGGTTTCCACCAAGATCGAGGACAACTGGATCCTGCGCTTCATCGACTCTTACGATGTAGAGATTCAGGACTGGGTTGACCACGCACTCAAGGGCGAAACCGGCGGCTCCTCCGCATGGGACGGCTACGTTGCTTCCATCACCGCTGATGCACTGGTTAAGTCCCAGACCTCCGGCGTACCGGAAAAGGTCGTTACCGGCGGCACCCCGGACTTCTACAAGAAGTAATCTAACTTGTTGATACCTACCGTGGGGACGGACAGATGCCCTGTCCGTCCCTGCATATCACCTTAAACCTGCTGCCGTAGGGCGGGGTGCCCTCCCCCCGCCCTACGGAAAACATTTATCACATTACGCGAATTTACCAATTTTTAATTAGAAAGAAATAGAATGAGAAAAGGAGTTCTCCACTATGAAAATCGGTTTTAACGAAGGCTGCAACCGTTTCTGCGAAAACCACTCCGTACTCGAAGACCTCGACCTGTGCGAGAAGTACGGCTTTGACTACATCGACATCCAGTCCGAGTGCCTCGACCGTGAGATCGCTGCCGGCAAGTACACCATCGACGATCTCGGCGCATGGTTCGCTGACCCGAAGCATCACCTGAAGATGCTGTCCTACAACGCCCTGATCTTCTTCAACATGAAGCAGACACAGGAGGAAAAGGACGCCATTATGGCAAAGCTGGATCAGATCATCGCAGACTGCAACAAGCTGGGCTGCAAGATGATCGTTGTTGTACCGTCCATGGACCTGACCGTTCCGGCTACCGTTGACGAGATCCGCGAAGACGCTGTTGCAGTCCTCAAGGAGATGGTAAAGAAGGTTGAGCCGCACGGCATCAAGCTGTCCATCGAGTTCTGCGGTGCACCGACCATGTCCATCAACCGTTTCGAGTACGCTTACGACATCGTTACCGAGGTCAACCACCCGCTGGTCGGCATCACCCTCGATCAGTACCACTTCCACGCTATGGCTTCCGAGTGGGCTGCTCTCGAGAAGGCTGACGGCAAGAAGATTTTCGTATGGCACCTGAACGGCATGGAGAATATGCCGTGCGGCGCTGCTTACAACAACGACGAGAAGCGTCTGTGGCCGGGCGAGCCGGGCGACTGCCTCGATCACAAGCGTTACGCAGATACCCTCAAGAAGATCGGCTTTGAAGGCGACGTTTGCACCATGGAGGTGTTCCGTCCGGACTACTACAAGCTGTCCAGCGAGGAGAATATCAAGAAGGCCGCTGAGGTTACCAAGGCACATGTTGCGAAGTACTGGGCGGACTAAGTTCATAGCGTGAAGATTGAAGAGTGGAGAGTGAAGAGCTTTCCACTCTTTTTTGCGTGGAAGCCCCTGGTGTTTTCGGTAAAATAAAAGTCGAGCAAAAGCACTCCAAAATGTGAGCACCCCGATGGCACAAAAAATGATCCATTGTCAGCACCCCCAATAACAGCTACCATTAGTTTGTGTTCAATAAACTAAGGAGGTAGCAGAAAGGTGTTAAGAATGGACCGCGTCAAGTAAAGTTCACAACAAAATGAAGTTAGGCTGCGGTGGTCAGTGTTGCCGCAATGGATTCCTGACCGAGATAAGCTCTGGAGACAGACCAGTCCTCAGCGTATTCCATGAGATACGTTGTCACCAGACGAACATAAGAACTTTCATTCAGAAAGATTCCGACCACGCTGGTACGTCTCCGAATTTCACGATTCAATCTTCCAATCCGTCTTCAAGGTACTGAACCGCTTTCGGAAAGCGCTTGGCGTAGGAGTCGATCACATCGCAGCGCTGCCATGAGGCGCCGGGAAAGGACTCATGAATTGCCGAAATCAACCCGGAGTGAGCATCTGAAATGATAAGCCTTGGCGTGGGCAGACCACGGTCCTTCAAATTCTGAAACAGCACTCCATAGGAGCTCTTGGATTCTTCGGCCATAGGTTCAACAGCGATGATATCTCGATGTCCATTTTCGTCCACACTGCACACGATAAGCACCGCTATGCTGACAATTCTGGCATCAACACGAACTTTTTCGTACAGTGCGTCCACACACAAAACCGGGTACACCGTACCGGCAAGAGAGCGATTACGGAACTCCTCGACTCCGGTCGAGGAGTTCTTATATTGGCAGCAACGCGCAGTCCTTAGCCGAGCGCGGAGCTTCTGCTATCCGGGTTTGGACGCCAGCCGTCCATGAGCCTGTCGTTCTCCATGATAAAGGGACTCGCTGTATCCTGTCCCCATGAGGTGTCATATTTCCCCATAAGGTAATCGCTCAGTGCCGTTCGGTCGGCAAAGCGCAGCATCGGCTGCGCCGCAGCCTGCAAGTATGGCGGCAATAAGCACAATGCATAAAACGAGAATGCTATCCCGTCGTAATCTCATAGTCCTAATCTATTCCTTCTTTGGCGATCGCCCGGTTTGCTGAGGTTATTATAGCACCGAGCCATAAATCTTATGTTAAGATACAGGTGTTGGGCTTGTTGAAGCAAGCAGTTTTCTTCACTTCTCCGGGTGTTCTGACATGAGAAGTATTATCTGGAGTCGGCGGCGTATAGGAGTATCGAAGCAAAGAACCAAAAGTAAACGCTCATGAGTGCTTTCAATAAAGGGCGGCTAAGGAGATGTTCTTCTCCTCAGCCGCGTTACGGTTTGTCAGTGTTTGAGCAGCACCTTCAGATCCTCCTCCGGGGTGGTGATGGGAGCAATGCCGAAATTCTCTACGAGGTAGTTCAGCACATTGGGCGAAACGAACGCCGGCAGCGTGGGGCCAAGGCGAATATTCTTGATCCCCAGATGCAGCAGCGTCAGCAAAATGCACACTGCCTTCTGCTCATACCACGAAAGAACCATGGACAAGGGCAAATCGTTCACGCCGCAGCCGAACGCCTCCGCCAAGGCCAGCGCGATTTTGACAGCCCCGTAAGCGTCGTTGCACTGGCCTACATCCATCAGCCGCGGCAGGCCGCCAATGGTCCCGAGGTCA
>OLJA01000393.1_pt1 | contig 30919 bp, 27 predicted proteins | sample 1601401 | NCBI WGS metagenome assembly OLJA01 (sample SAMN01915217, study PRJEB22387) | human gut metagenome | isolation source: stool | host: Homo sapiens | place: USA | reverse complement strand
ATGCCGGTGATGGGGGTCGAACCCATACGGTGTCACCACCAACGGATTTTGAGTCCGTCTCGTCTGCCAATTCCAACACACCGGCGCGTATTCAACTTTTATATTATACCCGCGCCGGGGCAGATTGTCAAGTGCAGCGGCGGATTTGCTGATAAAACTTGCGTTTTCTTGCGGCAACACCGCATTTTTCCCTTGACATTTCCCTGTAGCACTATATAATTATCTACGGTAATTATCAAAGGTAATCATACGGAGGCGCATATGAACGCAGAAATGGCAAAGCAGCTGCTGGATGCCTGCTATCTGGCAAAGCGGGCCCGCGATTTGCTGCCGGCACTGCCGGAGGGGGTGCTGCCGTCCTTCATCCAGTATCTTGATGTGATACAAAAGCTGGAGAAACGGGGCGTGCAGGCAAAGGTCTCGGACGTCAGTGATGCGCTGCATCTGCCGCGGCCCGGCGTCACGCGCACGGTCAAGGATATGCAGGCCAAGGGCTATCTGCAGAAGCAGGTCTCGGCCGAGGACGGCAGAATCACCTTCCTGATCGTCACGGAGAAGGGAAGGGCACTGTCCCGCAAATATGACGAGGACTACTTCCGGGAGCTGATTCCCTATTTAAACGGCATCAGCGAGGCAGAGGCTGGGTGCACCATCCGCACGATTCAGAAATTCTACGAAATTATGGCCGAGAGGAGCGATTCCGATGAAAAGTGACAATTCCGATTTTACACAGGGCAGCATCCTGAAAAAGCTCTCCCTTTTTATGCTGCCGATTCTGGGTGCGCTGGTGCTGCAGGCCGCCTATGGCGCGGTGGATTTGCTGGTTGTGGGGCGCTTCGGCTCCACCGCGGGGCTTTCCGCTGTCTCCACCGGCAGCCAGGTGCTGAACCTTGTGACCTTTGTGGTGACGCAGTTTGCCATGGGCATCACGGTGCTGATTGCGCGCTATCTGGGCGAGAAAAAGCCGGAGTACATCGGGCCGGTCATTGGCGGCGGCACGGTGGTGTTTGCGCTGATTTCTGCGGTGCTGTTTGTCATTATGGTGGCGCTGGCGCGGCCGATTTCGGTGCTGATGCAGGCCCCGGCGGAGGCAGTTGACCTGACCGCCAGCTATGTGCGCATCTGCGGCGGCGGTATCTTTTTCATCGTGGCCTACAATCTGCTGTCGGCCATCTTCCGCGGCCTTGGCGACAGCAAATCGCCGCTGCTGTTTGTACTGGTGGCCTGCATTGTGAACATTGTGGGCGACCTTGTGCTGGTGGCGGGCTTTGGGCTGGACGCCGCCGGTGCGGCGATTGCTACCGTGGCGGCGCAGGCCGTCAGCGTTGTCTGTGCCGTGGTTATGCTGCTCAAGAAGGGACTGCCGTTTCAGTTTCACAAATCGGATTTCCGGCTCAACACGCAGTGCCGTAAATTTCTGGGCATCGGTCTGCCGCTGGCCATGCAGGAGTTCCTGACCCAGGTTTCGTTTCTGGCGCTCTGCGCATTTGTCAACCGGCTGGGGCTGGAGGCATCCTCCGGCTACGGCGTGGCCTGCAAGATTGTCAACTTTGCCATGCTGATTCCCAGCTCGCTGATGCAGTCCATGGCCTCGTTTGTATCGCAGAACATCGGCGCGGGCAGCAAAAAGCGCGCCAAGCAGGCCATGTTCACCGGCATCGGCATCGGGCTGGTGTTCGGCTGCGCCGTGTTTGCGCTGGTCTGGTGCAAGGGTGATTTGCTTGCGGGCGTCTTTACAACGGACGCCGCTGTCATTGCCAACGCCTTTGCCTATCTGAAGGGCTTTGCGCCGGAAACTATCGTCACGGCGATTCTTTTCAGCATGGTGGGCTACTTCAACGGCAACAACAAGACAGTCTGGGTCATGGTGCAGGGCCTTGTGCAGACCCTGCTGGTGCGTCTGCCGATGGCGTACCTTATGAGCATCCAGCCCAACGCCAGCCTGACAAAAATTGGTCTGGCCGCCCCGACCTCCACGTTGGTCGGTATCGCGCTGAACGTGGTCTTTTACCTGTATCTGGAGCACCGCAGCAGACGGGAGGCAGAACAGGCGCTTGCCCGGTAAAGAGGACAAGCACACAGAGATAAGCAGAGAGCTCCCGGCGGGACACGGTTCAGTCCCGCCGGGAGCTCTCTTTCTTTATAAAAAGTGAATCACATCGCAATCCAGCCCAGCGCGTTGGCAACGGAGCTGACAAGAATGATTGCGGCAAACACCGGGCAGAGGTAGCGAATCATAAACCGGAAAATCTTCTTCCGGCGGAAGGGCTTGCCGTCGGCGGTGACCTCATCCTCGAGCTTGTCCACCCCAATGACGCGGGAGACGAGCAGGCAGATGGCGATGGCCGCGATTGGCATCATGACCGAGTTCGTCAGGAAATCAAAGAAGTCAAGCAGCTGCATCCCGAACACCGTCACCCCGGCCAGCGGGCCGTAGCCCAGCGCGGACAGGCTGCCCAGCACCAGCATGATAATGCCGATGCAGCCGGTGGCCTTCTGGCGGTGCCAGCCGAGCTCATCCTCAAAGGTGGAGACGGCGCTCTCGGTCAGGGCAATGGAGCTTGTGACCGCAGCAAAAAGCACCAGCAGGAAGAACAGCACGCCCACAACGTGCCCGAAGGCCATGCTTTCAAACACCTTCGGAATCGTGATGAACATCAGCGAGGGGCCTGCCTGCAGGGTGTCCGGGTCGCCGCCGGAGAAGGAAAACACCGCCGGGATAATCATCAGACCGGCCATAATCGCAATCGCGGTGTCAAAAATTTCGACGTTCTCGGTGGATTCCTCAATCGAGACATCCTTTTTCATATACGAGCCGAAGGTGACCAGAATGCCCATTGCAATCGACAGCGAGTAGAACATCTGGCCCATGGCGGTCACCACCGTCATCCAGGAGAAGTTGGCGGCGTTGGGAATCAGGAAATACTTTACACCGGCCAGTGCGCCCGGGCGTGTGACCGAGTAGACGGCAATGATAACCGACAGCACCACCAGCACCGGCATCATCAGCTTGGAGACGCGCTCCACGCCGTTGCGAACCCCGGCAAAGATGATGGCCAGCGTGAAGGCGGTGAAGATGAGGAAGCATACCTCCGCCGACAAGCCGTTGGAGATGAAATCAGCAAAATAGCCGTCCTGCGCCAGCTCACTGCCGTGGCCGCTGACATAGGCGGACAGATACCGGATGACCCATCCGCCGATGACCGAGTAGTACGGCACAATCAGAATGGGAATGACGGCGTTGATCCAGCCGCCGAACCGCAGCCCGCCCTTTTTGCCGAACGCCGCGAACGCGCCGACCGGGCTTTTGCGGGTCATACGGCCCAGTGCGGTTTCTGCCATAATCATTGTGTAGCCGAAAGTTACGGCCAGCACAATGTAGACCAGCAAAAAAATACCGCCGCCGTATTTGGCGGCAAGGTAGGGGAAACGCCAGATGTTGCCAAGCCCGACGGAGGCCCCGGCGGCGGACAGCACAAATCCAATTTTGCCCGAAAAGGCACTGCGCTTTGACTGTTTGGTATCCATAAAAAAACACGCTCCTATCCAAAGGGCTAGTATACCACAAAAATCGTGCGGTTACAATGCCCTTCGGCAAAAGCGTGCCGGGTGCGGATTATTTGGCTTTGGGGTGGCCGTTCTCCACCTCGCTGGTGCCCTGCTCCATCAGATAGGTGGCGGTCAGGTCAGCAATGTGCAGTTTGACGGCAAGCGGGTAACTGTTGTAGGCGTCGCTGACGGCATAGCTGCCGCCGCGCACGGCGTCATCAAAGCCGCCCATATGCCAGCGGATGGCGATGGCCTCGGCGGTTTTCAGCCGCATAAAATGCTCAATCAGGTAGACGCTTTTTTCACCGTGGCCGTAGGGCAGCTGGTCGGCCACCTGATAGAAGGGAACCTTCTCCCACTGGCCGGTGGCGTCATTCTTGACGTTGCGGGTGCCCACCTTGTAAAAGTTTGCCTTGCACAGGTCGTGCAGCAGGCCGCAGATAGCGTAGCTCTCAGCGTTTTCGCCTTCGGTGTAGAAATGCTGCATCATGGCGTTGTAGACGTTCAGGCTGTGCATGACAAGGCCGCACTCACACGCGCCGTGGAAGCGGGTCGAGGCCGGGGCGGTGAAAAAATCCGTGGTCTCCAGCCAGTTCAGCAGGCGGTCGGCACCGGGACGGGTGATGTTTTTGTTGTAAATCGCCACAAACTCGGCGTGGTAGTCCTGCATATGAACCTCACAGCTCCATTTCGTCCAGAATACCCTTCAGCGTCTTGAGCTCTTCCTCGGTCAGGCTGATGCCCTTGGCCATACGGCTGCCGTCGGGGGACCAGTCGCGGATATCATACTTCGGCGGGTTGCCGTTCCAGCTGACCATATTCAGCTGACGCTCCCAGCCGCGGGCGTTGGTGGAAAGAACGGCGATGCGTTCGGTGACTTCATAGGTGAATTCTGCCATGATTACAGGCTCCTTTTATAAATAAAATAGGTCAAGCATCATAATAGCCGATTCGCACTGAAAATGCAAGGGCAAAATTTGCGCGGGCAGTTACTCTACCCGCATGGCCAGCAGGGCAAAGCGGGCCTCGGTGCCGGGGCGGGTGTCGCCGCAGGTGGAAAGAGTCAGCAGCTGCGTGCCGTACTCCGGCGTTATGCCGGTGTCATAGAGGGCGCTCCCGGTGATGGCCTGTACACGGTGCTGCCAGTCCAGCTTGTTGTCGGCGTCAAAAAACGTGTAATAGGGCAGCTCATCCGCGCCGAGGGTGGTGTTCACGGCGGCCACCACCTGCCACGTGGCTGTCTCATAGAGGGTGTCAAAGGTGAAGGTGGGGTGCGCGGTGTAAAAAGCCTCGTCCCGGTAGCGGGTCAGCTGGCCGAACATCGAGCCATCGCGCATATTGTGGCCGTAGATAAGCCAGTTGGCGGTGGGGACGTCCGGGTCAGTGCTGCAGCGTTCGTCCAGAAAAAGGGTGCCGCCGACCGCATAGAAGCGGTCAAAACCGCGGCGCAGATAGTATTCGTTATCGCCGGGGGTCTGCACCACCGGCAGGTCAATGTCAGTGCCGTCTATCCGCAGCCAGCCGATGAGGTCGGGGTTCTCGGCGTACAGGGCGCGGTACTGGGGCAGCACGGCGGCGGTTTTGCTGGCGGAAGGCGGCGCGGCGCTCTCCGGCGTGGTATGGGCGCTGCTGTCGGCCTGCTGGGTCCCGGCCAGGGCGTCCTGTGTTGCGGCCAGCGGCTGCACGGTCACGTGGGCGGGTGCGGGCGCATCGGTTGGGCAGACAGTGGGCACGGGCTCGGGCGCGGCGGGCTGGCCGCCCCGGAAAAGGCTCTGGCGCACCAGCAGCACGGCGGCAAGGGCCAGCGCGGCCGCACCTGCACAGCGCAGCAGCCGTGCGCGGCGGCGCTGGCGTGCACGCAGGCCGGTGCGTGCGGCAAAGGGGTAGTAGGCGCTGTCCCCGCGCAGGCGGCGGTAACGCTTGGACACGGCGGCAGACCTCCTTAAAACGTGGTGAAAACAAAAAACGCCCCGCAGGGCGTTGAAAAATCAGATTTTGCGCAGCATCAGAAGCCCGGCGGAGCAGATCAGAATCAATCCGATTACGCCGACCAGATACATAACAGGGAAATCCCCGGTGGCCGGGGTCTCAACCGGGGCAGGGGCTGCCGTGGCGGTGGGGGCGGCGCTGTTCTGCGCAGTGGTAATTTCCACCTTGGCGGCGGTCTCGTTGACCTTGACCGTGGAATCACTCTTCTGGGTGCGGGAGGTGGAACTGGTGGGGGTGGCCGTGGCCTGTGCCGTAGCGGCAGAGGAATTCAGCGCGCCGCAGGCTGCCAGCAACACAACGATGGCGACAAAAAAGGCCGCACAAAAAAAGCGTTTCATCGAGAAAACGCCTCCTTAATTTCAGTCTTTTTGGGGAATGTGAACTCTATCGAAAACGATGTAAACACACTACATCGTGATTTATACTTTCTGTATTGTAACACAGTCCGGCGTATCCGTCAAGGACTTACAAAGAAATAGTAACAAATTGGCAACAAACCCGCACGCGCGCCCCGCAACAAATGCACCGCACCCGGCAAGATTTGCCCCTTGCGTGGCGGGGGCAAATGCTGTATAATAGCCTTAATCGTATTGTGTGAGATTATGCCCCGATGGGATGGGCGGCGCGCACTGCACCATAATTGTAAAAGGAGTTGTAACGATGAAAGGTATTATCCTTGCCGGCGGTGCCGGTACCCGACTTTACCCGCTGACGATGGTCACATCCAAGCAGCTGCTGCCCGTCTATGACAAGCCGATGATTTATTATCCACTGTCTACGCTGATGCTGGCGGGCATCCAGGACATTCTGATTATCTCTACCCCCACCGACACGCCGCGCTTTGAGGCGCTGCTGGGGGACGGCAGCCAGTACGGCCTGCACCTGCAGTACAAGGTGCAGCCCAGCCCGGACGGCCTTGCACAGGCCTTCATTCTGGGCGAGGAGTTTATCGGCGATGACTGCTGCGCCATGGTTCTGGGCGACAACATCTTCTACGGCGCAGGCTTCTCCAAGCGGCTGAAAACCGCGGCCGCCAACGCCGCCGCCGGCCGCAGCACTGTGTTCGGCTACTATGTCAATGACCCTGAGCGCTTCGGCGTGGTGGCCTTTGACAAGGACGGCCACGCGACCGACATTGAGGAAAAGCCCGCCAACCCCAAGAGCAACTACGCCGTGACCGGCCTGTACTTCTACAACAGCGATGTTGTGAAGATGGCCAAGCAGGTCAAGCCCAGTGCCCGCGGTGAGCTGGAAATCACCACCCTGAACCAGATGTACCTCGATGAGGGCAAGCTGGATGTCCAGCTGCTCGGCCGCGGCTATGCCTGGCTGGACACCGGCACGATGGATTCTCTGGTCGAGGCTGCTACCTTTGTGCAGACCGTGGAGCAGCGCCAGGGCATCAAGATCTCCGCACCCGAGGAAATCGCCTACAAGTACGGCTGGATCACCAAGGAGAAGCTGCTGGAGAGCGCCGCCCGCTATGGCAAATCCCCCTATGGTCAGCATCTGAAGAATGTCGCCGACGACAAGCTGCAATACTGATAGAGTAGGGGAGTAGACATGAAAATTCTGATTACCGGCTGCCGCGGTCAGCTGGGCACCGAGCTGCAGAAGCAGCTTTCTGACGAGGGCTGCGCCCTCGGCCCGCTGCCCGAGCGCCTGCGCAAGGCCACGGTCATCCCGGTGGATGTCGATGAGCTTGACATTACCGACCGTGAGGCTACCATCAACTATATCCGCCGCCACCAGCCTGATACCGTTATCAACTGCGCGGCCTTCACCAACGTGGACGGCTGCGAGACCAACCGTGACGTGGCCTTTAAGGTCAACGCCATCGGGCCGCGCAATCTGGCGCTGGCCTGTGAGAAGGTCGGTGCCCGGCTGATTCACGTTTCCACCGACTATGTGTTCCCCGGCACGGCCAACGGCGGTGTGCCGCTGGACGAGTGCGCCGTGCCCGCGCCGATTTCTGCCTACGGCCAGACCAAGCTGCTGGGCGAGCAGTATGTCGAGCGCTTCTGCCGCCGCTACTTCATTGTGCGCACGGCGTGGCTCTACAGCAACTATGGCAAGAACTTCGTCAAGACGATGATCCGCCTGGGCCAGACCCATGATAAAATTACCGTGGTCAATGACCAGCTGGGCAACCCGACCAATGCGGTTGACCTGGCGTACCACATCCTCAAGCTGGCGGTCAGCCATGACTACGGCATCTACCACTGCACCGGCAACGGCATCTGCAGCTGGTGTGACTTTGCCACGGCTATTATGCAGGGCGCAGGGCTGGCCTGCAAGGTTGAGCCTGTGACCAGCGAGCAGTACGCGGCCATGAACCCGGCCAGCGCCAACCGCCCGGCGTGGAGCGCACTGGACAACCGTATGCTGCGCTGCACGGTCGGCGATGAAATGCGCGACTGGCAGGACGCCCTCAAGGATTATTTTGCAAACTGGAATGGAGAACTTTGATCTATGAAAACCTATCTTGTTACCGGCTGCGCCGGTTTCATCGGCTCTAACTTCGTCCACTATATGCTGGACAAGTATGAGGATATCCGCCTGATTAACCTCGACAAGCTGACCTACGCCGGCAACCTGGAGAATCTGCAGGACATCGAGAACGACGCCCGCCACATCTTTGTGCAGGGCGATATCTGCGACAAGGCGCTGGTCACCGACCTGATTGCCAAGTATGACCCCGACTACGTCATCAACTTTGCCGCCGAGAGCCACGTGGACCGCAGCATCAAGAACCCCGAAATCTTTGTCGAGAGCAATGTCCTGGGCACGGTCAACCTGCTGCAGTGCTGCAAGGATGCTTGGTATGACGCCGCCGCCAAGACCTGGAAGGAAGGCAAGAAATACCTGCAGGTTTCCACCGATGAGGTCTACGGCGCACTGGGTGCCGAGGGCTACTTCATGGAGACCACCCCGCTGTGCCCGCACAGCCCGTATTCTGCCTCCAAGGCCAGCGCCGATATGTTCGTCAAGGCGTTCCACGATACCTACGGTATGCCGATGAACATCACCCGCTGCTCCAACAACTACGGCCCCTACCAGTTCCCCGAAAAGCTGATCCCGCTGCTCATCAACAACGCCAAACAGCACAAGACCCTGCCGGTTTACGGCGATGGTATGCAGATTCGTGACTGGCTGTACGTTATGGACCACTGCAAGGCCATTGATATGGTTGCCCAGGGGGGCAAGGACGGCGAGGTGTACAACGTCGGCGGCCACAACGAGCGCCCCAACATCTTCATCGTCAAGACCGTCATTGCCCAGCTGCATGACCGCCTGAAGGACGAGGGCATCAGCGAGGAGCTGATTACCCACGTGGCCGACCGTCTGGGCCATGACCGCCGCTACGGCATTGACCCCACCAAAATCAAGGAGGATCTGGGCTGGTACCCCGAGACTCCGTTTGAAAAGGGTATTGTGCTGACCATCGACTGGTATCTGGCCCACCCCGAGTGGATGGCCCACGTCACCAGCGGCGATTACCAGAAATACTACGAGCAGATGTATAAAAACAAGTGATCTGCGCGTAAACCAATTCCCCTAAAGGAGCAACATTTCCACAATGGCAAATTACAAAGAAGAACATATCCGCAATAGCCGCCGTCTGGCACGGCAGATGGTAGGCGCGGCGGCCCTGCTGCTGGCGTTTATCGGCCTGTTCACCGTGCTGGGCTGGATTGTCGGGCTGGTGCGTGTGGCGTTGGATGACAGCGACCTGCGCCTGAAATACCGCGACCGCCTGTATGGTATGGTCATGCTGGACCCGGTGGCCTTTGACGATGTCAACGCCGTGGACGAGGGCTTGTTCAAGCAGGCTGCCATCTGGGGCACCGTCTATCAGGTGCAGAACAGCGGCGGCAGCCTTGACCAGTATGAGCGCGACCCCGACACCGGCTCGGCGCTGATTCCCGCGCTGGAGATCGACACCTACATCTCCAATCTGCTGGGCCCTGACTACAAGATCACCGAGGGCACCTTCAGCACCGAGGAATTTGTCTACCAGTATGACGAGGAAAAGCAGGCCTATCTGGTGCCGGTCACCAGCTCTGTGGCGCTGTACACCCCGCAGGTGGAGAAGATTTCCCGCAAGGACGGCCAGCGCATTGTGACGGTCGGCTACGTGCCCACCACCTCCAACAATGCGACCGGCGAGCTCTCTCTGACGGCACCCACCGAGCCGACCAAGTATATGGATTATGTCTTTACCCGCGGGGAGAACCGCCAGTGGTATCTGACGGCCCTGCGCACCAGTGAGATGCAGGTGGAGGCTACCCCGACACCCGCACCCACCGACGCCAGCGTGGACAGCCTGCAAAATGAGGAGCTGGGCACGGATGCCGCCCAGCCCGAGCAGCAGTCTGCGGAGGGCGAGGCCCTGCCGGAGGACGGCAGCGATGCCGCGCCTGCCGAGGGTGAACAGCCCACGGACGGTGAGCAGCCCACCGATGAGGCTGCCGTCGGCTGAGCCTGAATGTCTATACGTGCCTGCTTCTGCCCTGCGCAGAGGCAGGCATTTTTTTGTGCCCCGGGGACACAAAATCCCATAAACAGGGATGCAATCCGCCCCCGGATATGCTATAATAGCTACATATATAGTTTAGAGAGGTGTGCACATAATGGAAGAACTGCTGCGTATTCTTGAAAAGAACGCCCGGATGCCGATTGAGGACATTGCGGCCATGCTGGACAAAACGCCCGAGGAGATTGCCGCCATGATGGACGAGGCCGCCGAGAAGGGCTATATCCGCGGCTTTGAGACGCTGGTGGACTGGGAGCAGGCCGGGGTCAATCAGGTCGAGGCTGTGATTGAGCTGCGTGTGACCCCCCACAAGGCCCGCGGCTTTGACGATATCGGTATGACCATCGCGCAGTTTGACGAGGTGGACACCGTGCTGCTGATGAGTGGCAGCTATGATTTACAGGTAATCATCAAGGGCCGCTCCTTCCAGGAAATCGCCATCTTTGTGGCAAAGCGGCTCTCTCCGCTGGACGATGTGCTTTCCACCGCCACCAGCTTTGTGCTGCGCCCCTACAAGCGCGGCGGGCGTCTCTATCTGCCCGAAGAACCCGATGAAAGAGAGTGTACCGTCCTGTGATGAATTACGATGAACTGCTTGCGCCTGCTGCCAAGGCCATGCGCCCCTCCGGCATCCGCAAGTTCTTTGATCTGGCGGCGGATATGCCGCACTGCATCTCACTGGGCGTGGGGGAGCCGGACTTCAAAACGCCGTGGAGCGTCCGCGATGCGGGCATCCGCAGCCTGGAGCTGGGCCGCACCAAGTACACGGCCAACGCCGGCCTGAAGGAGCTGCGCGGCGAGATCTGCAGCTACCTGCAGCGCCGCTTTGAGCTGTATTATAAAGAGGAAAACATTCTTGTCACGGTCGGCGGCAGTGAGGCCATCGACCTTGCCATCCGTGCGGTGGTGCAGCCCGGGGATGAGGTCATCATCCCGGAGCCATGCTTTGTCTGCTATGAGCCGATTACCCAGCTGACCGGCGGCGTGCCGGTGCACATTGCCACCCGGGCCGAGGATCAGTTCCGCCTGACGGCTGACCAGCTGCGGGCGGCTATCACCCCGCGCACCAAGCTGGTCATCTTCCCCTACCCGAACAACCCCACCGGCGCCGTGATGAGCGCCGCCGAGATGGAGGAGATTGCCGCTGTCCTGCGGGAGCACAACATTCTGGTGCTGTCCGATGAAATCTACTCCGAGCTGACCTACGGCCTTGACCGGCACGTTTCGATCGCCTCGCTGCCCGATATGGCGGAGCGCACGATTGTGGTCAACGGCTTCTCCAAGTCCTACGCCATGACCGGCTGGCGGCTGGGCTACGCCGCGGGCCCGGTGCCCATCATCAAGGTGATGACCAAGATTCACCAGAGCTGCATTATGTCGGCCCCCACCACCAGCCAGTACGCCGCCATCACGGCTCTGCGCCAGTGCGACGACCAGATTGAGATGATGCGCGACGAGTATAACCGCCGCCGCCGTTACGTGGTGAAGGCCCTCAACGATATGGGCCTGACCTGCTTTGAGCCGCGGGGTGCGTTCTACGTGTTCCCATCCATCCAGATTAGCGGCCTGACCAGCGCGGAATTCTGCGAGAGGCTCCTGCGCGAGAAGGAGGTCGCCATCATCCCCGGCTCGGCCTTCGGTGCCTCCGGCGAAGGATACGCCCGCATCAGCTACGCCTACAGCGTGGACCATCTGCAGACGGCCATGAAGCGCATCCGTGAATTTTTGACCGAGCACGGCTGGGTACAGAAGTAAAAACAGGAGAGTGACCCCTTATGCAATACCGTTCCGTTACGGTGCTGGCACCGGCCAAGCTGAATCTTTCGCTGGATGTCGTGGGCACGCTGCCCAACGGCTACCATGACCTTGATATGGTTATGCAGACGATTGATTTGTATGAGAAAATCACGCTGCGCCGCAGTAATGACCTGTCGCTGACGCTGCCCGGCAGCTTTGTGCCGGTCAATGATAAGAACACTGCCATCAAGGCGGCGCTGGCCTTTTTTGATTATACCGGCCTGCTGGCGGGCGTGAATATGACCATTTACAAGCGCGTGCCGGTGCGTGCCGGTATGGCGGGCGGCAGTGCCGATGCCGCCGGTGTGCTGGTCGGCCTGAATGAACTGTACGGCGCGCACCTCTCGATGAGCGAACTCTGCGCGATTGGAGCGGGCATCGGCGCGGACGTGCCGTTTGCGCTGCTGGGCGGCACCTGCCGCGTGCGCGGCGTGGGGGACTTGATGAAGGCTCTGCCGCCCTGCCCGGACTGCTGGCTTGTGGTGGCTATGCCCAGTGTGGGCGTCTCCACCCCAGAGGCCTTTGCCCGGTATGACACGATGGGCAGCCCGGTTCACCCCGACTGCGAGGCACAGGAACAAGCCATCCGCCAATGCAATCTGGCCGGGGTCTGCGCCGCGGCGGGCAACGCGCTGGAGCACTGCTCCGGCGCCGAGGAGACGCCCGCCATCTGCCGAACGCTGCGGGCACACGGCGCGGCCATGGCCCAGATGACCGGCAGCGGCGCGGCGGTGTTCGGCATCTTTACCGAGGAGAACGCCGCCCGCAACGCGGTGGCCGAGCTGAAAAAGAGCTACCGTCAGGTGTACCTCTGCAAGCCCACCCACGGTGGTCCCCGCGTAACGCAGCGCCGTGTGTTTGGCGCAAAAGCAACGAAGTAAGTTTAAAGCCTCCCCTTTCTGCCCACAATACCGGTGGAAAGGGGAGAACTGTTATGATGAACCACACCCGCCGCGTGCTGGAATGGGGCTTTGGTCTGGGCCTGGCATTGACCGTTGTACTTACCGCGCTGACCGGCTGGCAGCGCACCGCCGCCCGCGTGCGCGCTGACACGCTGAGGCTGCACGTGCTGGCCAACAGCGATACATGGGAGGATCAGCTCCTGAAATTACAGGTGCGGGATGCCGTGCTGGATGCCCTGCCGCCCGCGGTCTGCGCGGCGTCCAGCCCGGAGGAGGCCGCTGCGGCCCTGCGGCAGGCCCTGCCCGCCTTGCAGGCTGCCGCCAACGCCGCCCTGCACCGTGCCCACAGTGCCCAGACCGCCCGGCTGCGGCTGGAGCAAGCCGAGTTTGCAGCGCGGGATTACGGCAGCTTTGCTCTTCCCGGCGGCCGCTATACCGCCCTGCGCGTCGAGCTGGGCGCGGCGGCGGGGCGCAACTGGTTCTGCGTGCTCTATCCCGCGCTATGCGTGGCCGGGGCACAGGCCGACTACCCGACCGCCGGGGAAAATGCTATGGTGTTCGGCCGGTTTACGGTGCGGCTGGCGGCGGTGGACTTTGTGCGTGGGCTTGCCGCCCGCATCCAATGAATTGGAACGGAAAGGACGCTTCTATGTTGAATTTTATCCTTGGCCCCTCCGGGTCGGGCAAATCGCAACAGATGCTGGCCGCGCTGCGCGCACGCGCTGAGCGCGGGGAGCGCAGCATCCTCATTGTGCCGGAGCAGTTTACCTCCTCCACGGAAGGTGTACTCTTTCGCACGCTGGGGGACAGCCTTTCCGCCTATGTGGAGAGCTACTCTTTCACCTCGCTGTCCGAGGCTCTGCTGCGCCGCTACGGCGGGGCGGCTGTGCCCACCCTGACCGAGGCTGGGCGCGCCCTGCTGCTGCGCCGCGCTACCGACTCGCTGCTGGATAAGGTGGTCTACTATAGCCGCCAGCGGCGCAGTGCGGCCTTCTGTGAGAAGGCGGCCCAGACCATCAGCGAGCTGAAAAGTGCCGGTGTCACGCCGGAAATGCTGGCCGATTATGCCAAGACCCCCGGCGCAGACCGGGAAAAACTGGACGAGCTGGCGCTGATTTATGCCGCCTACGAGGGGATGCTGGCCCAGAGCGCGATGGACCCCGGCGACCGCCAGCAGCGTGCGGCGGAGCGTCTGGACGCCGCCTTCTTTGCGGGGCGGGCGGTCTTTATTGACGAGTTTGACACCTTCAACGCGCCCAAGCGCGCTTTGCTGGCGGCCATGCTGCCGGTGGCGGATGTGACCATCTGCCTTTGCTGTGATGGCGAGCAGGACCCCGACGGCGGTATGGGGCTGTTCAGCGGTGCCAAAAATGTTGTACATACGTTGAAACGCATGGCGCAGGAGGGCGGCATCCCCACCCACACCACGGTGCTGACCGCCGACCGCCGCCACGCGGGCGCCCCCGCGCTGGCAGAGCTGAACCTGCTGATGGCCGACCCGGCCTACACGCCGGAGCATACCGTGGACCCCGCACACCCGGCCATCACCTACCATGCAGCAGCATCCCGGCAGGCCGAGGCCAAGGCCGTGGCGGCGGAGATTGCCGCCCGCGCCCGCGCCGGTACCCCCTACAGCCGTATGGCGGTCATTTGCCGCAATGCGGAGCAGTATCTGGCCCCGCTGCGGTATGAGTTCCGCCTGCAGGGCATCCCACTGTTCTGCGATGAAGCCACCACGCCGGAAAATACCGCCCCCGCCCGCGCCGTGCACGCGGCGCTGGATTTGCTGCGCGGTGTGTCCAGCCGCAGTATTCTGCGCCTGCTCAAGACCGGGCTGGTGGATTTGCCGGACGCCCAGCAGTGCGCGCTGGAAAACTACGCCTACACGTGGCAGCTGACCGCTGCCGACTGGCGTGCCCCCTTTACCTACAGTGCTGCGGGCTACGCCGGGCGCGACGCCGAGCAGGATAAGCAGACCCTTGCCGATGCCGAGGCCGCCCGCGCCTATCTTATGGAACGCATTGCCGCCTTTGTGCCCAAGGCCAGCGGGGCCCCCGCTGCCGCGCTGACCAAGCAGCTTTACCTGTTTTTAGAGTCGCTCGGCGCGGAAAAGACCCTTGACCGGCTGGCGGAGGAGCTGCGCGTACAGGGCCGTCTGCCCGATGCGGACGAGGCTCTGCGCGAGTGGAACGTGGTTATGGGCCTGCTCGACCAGCTGGCCCGCCTGCTGGGGGATGAGGTCTTTGCCCCCGCGGACTATGCCGAGCTCTTCACCCTGCTGCTGCGCACAACCGATATGGGGCATATCCCGCAGAGCCTCGACAGTGTCATTGTGACCACGGCGGGCCGTATGCGCCTGCCGGAGACAGACGCCGTCTTTGTGGTGGGCTTGCTGGAAGGAGAGTTCCCCCAGACGCCCGGCGACCAGGGCCTGCTGACCCACGCCGACCGCGATATGATGATGGGGCAGGGTGCCGAACTGCCCGATTGCTTTGCCAACAAGGTCCTGCGCGAGGGCATCTGCTTTTACAAGGCACTGACCGTGGCGCGGAAATACCTCTGGCTGAGCTGGCCCACCGCCGCCCATGCCGAGGACACCGCCCCCGCCAGTGCCGCGCTGGCCCCGGTGCTGAATTACTTACAGGTGCCGCCCTATACGCCTACGGCGGAGCAGCTGGCCGCAAGCCCCGCCGCCGCGTTGGACGTGCTGGGCCCGATGAGCCAGAACCCCGCGCAGGCGGGGGAGGGGGCCGCTGTGCGCGCCGCGCTTGACGCCGACCCGGCGCTGGCCCCCGGCTATGCCGCCGTGCGCCGCGCCGCCGACACTGCAGGGCAGAAGCAGCGTGTGGAAAACACCGCAGAGCTGGAAAAGCTGCTGGGCCGCGGGCTGCGCATCAGCCCCACCCGGTTTGAAAAATACCAGAGCTGCCCCTTCGGCTACTTTTTGCAGTACATTTTAAAGGCCGCGCCGCGCCAGAAGGCCGAGCTGGCCCCCAACATCAGCGGCACGCTGACCCACTGGGTGCTGGAAAACGCCCTGCGGCGGCAGGGAGCTGCCTTTAAGGACCTTGATGCCGAACAGCTGGAGACGCTGGTCAATGCGCTGGTCGATGAGTATGTCGCTGACAATCTGCCCGGTATGACCGTGCGGATGGAATACCTGATTGGCCGCATCCGCCGCAATCTGGTGGGGCTGCTGGGCTTCATCCAGCGGGACTTGCGGCAGTCGGGCTTCCAGCCGGTAGCGTTTGAGCTGCGCATTGATGACCGCCCCGATGCCGACAACCCCGATGCACCCCATATTGACCCGGTGCAGCTGGAGGACGGCGCGGGCCACACGATACGGATTGTGGGCACGGTGGACCGCGTGGACGCCATGCCGCTGGAAAAGCCGGGCAAGACCTATCTGCGGGTCGTGGACTACAAGACCGGCGGCAAGGAGTTCAAGCTGAAGGAGGTTTACTGCGGGCTGGATTGCCAGATGCTGCTCTATCTTTTCACGCTGGAACGCAACGGCGGGGCGCTGTTCCCCCATGCGGCGGCGGCCGGGGTGGAGTATCTGCTGGCAGACCCTGCGCCCGAGAGCGTTGAGCGCCGTACACTGACCGAGGACGCTGACCCCGCGCCGACCTACCCGATGAATGGCCTGCTGCTGGATGATGAGAGCATCTACCGTGCGATGGACACCCGCGGCACCGGCGAGTTTGTGCCGCTGAATTTCAACGCCAAGACCGGCCGGGTGACAAACGCCAAGAGCACGCTGGCCGATGAGGCCAAGCTGGGCCGCATCCGCGACCATCTGGATGGTCTGCTGATTGATATGGCAAAAAACCTGTACGGCGGGCGCATTGACGCCGAGCCGCTCTGCGTGGGCACAAAATCCCCCTGCACCTACTGTGAATTCCGCACGGCCTGCGCCCACCGCGATGGTGAGCATGAGCGGACAATCAACCTGAAAGATGACCCGTTTGAGGTGTAACCATGCCTGAACAACCCAAAATCAAATTTACAGACGCCCAGGCCGCGGCCATCACGGCCCGCGGGGGCAGTTTGCTGGTTTCCGCGGCGGCGGGCTCCGGCAAGACCCGCGTGCTGGTGGAGCGCGTGGTCGGCCTGATTACCGACCCGGAGCACCCAGCGGACGCCGACAGCCTGCTGATTATGACCTTTACCAACGCGGCGGCGGCCAAGCTGCGGGCGGATATTACCACCCGCCTTGCGCAGGAGGTGCGCGCCCATCCCGGTGACAGGAACCTGCGCCGCCAGCAGCTGCTTTTGCAGCGGGCGTCCATCGGCACGGTGGATGCTTTCTGCCTGCATTTTGTCCAGCAGCACTTTGCCATGCTGGACGTGCCACCGGATTTTGAGACGGCGGAGGAGGCTGATCTGGCCCGCATTGAGCAGGAAACGCTGGCCGCCACGCTGGAAACAGCCTATAACGACCCGGATTTCCGCGCCTTTGCGGATTTGTATGACCGGGGCCGCACCGACAACACGGCGGGGGACGCCATTCTGGATTTGTACCACTTTACCCGCGCTTTGCCCCACCCGGCGGCTTCGCTGAAGGCGTTTGCCGAGATGTGGCAGACCGATGCCCCGCCGCAGGACACCCCGTGGGGGCAGGAGCTGCTGGGCATTGCGCTGGCCCGCGCACAGGGGGCCAAAACGCTGCTGGAAAGCGGCGCTGCGATTGCCGCACGGGACGAGAAGGCGGACGCCGCCTACACCGCCGTGATGCAGGACGATGCCGCCCGGGTGGAGAACCTCTGCTACCGTTTGGCCGAAAAGGACTGGGAGGGCAGCCTGAACGCGCTGGAGCTGGCGCTTGGCGGCTGGCGGCGTGCCGGGGCCGTCAAGGGAGGCAAGGACAGCAACCAGGCGGCCTCCGCCGCGTCCGAGCTGCGCGACCGCGCCAAAAAGCAGCTGGAAAGCCTGCGCAAGGATGCCCTGCTCTGCACCGGGGAGGAGTTTGCCGCCGACCGCCGCCGCGCCGCACCGCTTGTGGCGGCGCTGGTGCGGGCGGCCCAGACCTTTGCCGACAGCTGCTTTGCGGCCAAGTGCGCCGAAAAGGTGCTGGACTACGCCGATTATGAGCACTTGACGCTGGACTTGCTACTGGACGAGCACAACGAGCGCACGCCGCTTTGCCGCACGGTCAGCAGCCGCTACAGGGCCGTGCTGGTGGACGAGTATCAGGACACGAACGCCCTGCAGGACGCCATCTATTTTGCGCTGGCCCGGCCCGAGGCGGACAACCTCTTTTTTGTCGGTGATATCAAGCAGAGCATCTATCGCTTCCGCCTTGCGGACCCCAGCATCTTTGTGGGCAAGCAGCAGCAGTGGAAGCCCCACCCGCAGCCCGCGCCTGCCCCGGCAACCCTCGCGCTGGATGCCAACTTCCGCAGTGCGCCCGGCGTGATTGCGGGCATCAACTACCTGTTTGAGACCTTCTTCTCAAAGGGTCTGGGCGGCGTCGATTATGGGGACGGCCAGCGCCTTGTGGTGGGCGGCGACAAGAACGCCGCCTATCAGGGAATGTGTGAGGTTGACGTGATGGACGGTGCCGACACCGAGGCCGAGGCACAGCACATCGCCCGCCGCATTGCGGAAATGGTGCAAAGCGGCTTCGCTGTGCGCGGCAAGGAGGGCGTGCGTCCCTGCCGGTACGATGATTTCTGTATTCTGCTGCGCGGTCGCAAGGGCTTTCCCACCTATGAGGGGGCGCTGCGCACGGCGGGCATCCCGGTGTTTGCGGATTCCGCGGCAGACCTCTTGGACGAGCCGCACATCCGCCCCTTTGCGGCGTTGCTGCGGGTCATTGACAATCCCGCGCAGGATATTCCGCTGGCGGCGGTGCTGCTCAGCCCGCTGTTCCCCTATACGGCCGATGATCTGGTGGCCCTGCGCCGCGCCTGCCCGCAGGGCAGCCTGTACGGCGCTGTGCTGGGCGATGCTGCAGACCGCTTTGCGGAGTTTATTGCGGCCCTGACCGAGTACCGCCGTCTGGCCCGCACCCTGCCGGTGGCAGAGCTCTTGGAGGAGTTGCTGGCCCGCACCGGGTATCTGGCCGCGGTGGGAGCCCTGCCGGACGGTGCGCGCTGCCGCGAGGATTTGCTCAGCTTCACGGCGTGGGCCTCTGGCGCGGGGCGTGCGGGACTGCCGGCACTCATCCGCGCTATGGACGCCGCCGCGGCCAACGGTGGACTGAACCAGAGCGCGGGCGGCCAGACCCGGCCGGGCTGTGTCTCGATTATGACGGTGCACCGTTCCAAAGGGCTGGAGTTTCCGGTCGTCTTTGTGGCGGACACCGACCACAAGTTCAACCAGAGCGATGCCATCCGCCCGGTGCTGACCCACAGCCGTCTGGGTGTTGGCGTTATGCTGCGCGCACCCCGCGCTGCCAAACGGTTCAAGACGCTGCCCTATGCGGCGCTGGCGCAGGCAATCTGCACCGAGACCCTGAGCGAGGAAATGCGCGTTTTGTATGTGGCGCTGACCCGCGCACAGGATGCGCTGATTATCACGGTGCCGCTGAAAAATACCGCCAGTTCGCTGAAAACACCCGCGGTCTGCGCCGCCGCCGAGGCCACCGGCCCGGAGGCTATGCGCAGCATGGGCAGTTGGGCGGGCTGGATACTGACCGCCACGATGCTGCACCCGGACAGTGATGCGCTGTGGAACTACACGAGCTTTCTGCCCCACCACCGCCCCACAAAGGTGGCACTGGGCATCCGGCTGCTGCCCCTGCCCGAGCAGACCGAGCAGCCACCTGCGCCGCCCGCACCCGCCGCAGACCCGGCGGCGGTAGCCCGCCTGCGGGCGAGCTTTGCCTGGCAGAGCCCGCGTGCCGCGCTGGAAAAGGTCCCCGCCAAGGTCAGTGTCAGTGCGGTGGTCCACGCGGCGCGGCCCGTAGCGATGGAGCGCCCGGCCTTCCTGCAAAAAAGCGGTATGACCGGGGCCGAGCGCGGTACCGCCATCCATGCCTTTATGCAGAGCGTGCCATTTGACGGCCCGGCCCCCGACCTTACCGCCGAGGTGCGCCGCCAGACCGAGCTGCAGCTGCTTGACCCGGCGCTGGCGGACAAGCTGGATCTGGACGCCGTGCGGCCGTTTTTTGAGAGCGCCGTCTGGCGGCGTATCCGGCTGGCTAAGCAGATTCTGCGCGAGGAGCCGTTCATCACGGCGCTGCCCGCCGCTGAGGTCACCCCCGCCGCTGGGCAGGGAAGTGCCGCCGCAGCCGAGGTGCTGGTGCAGGGCATTGCCGATTTGGTGCTCGTCTTTGACGAGCACGCGGAAATTCTGGACTACAAGACCGACCGCAGCCGTGACGCGCAGTTTTACGTGGATGAGTACGCCGCCCAGCTGCGGCTCTACCGCCGCGCCTTTGCCCAGCGGCTGAGCGTGCCGGTGACAAAGCTGACGATTTACAGCTTCGCGCTGGCGGATGAGATTGACATACCGCTGTGAGGAAATTTGCAGGGGGCGGTGTCTGGTGCCGGCCTGCGGGCGAGCGATGCTCGCCCCTACAAAAAAAGGACGTAGCGGCAAAGGGATGCCGATACGTCCTTTTTATTTGTGCAAGTTACTCCTGCCGGAAGCGGCTCAGGAACTCGACGGTTTTCGGGTTCTGGGGGTGCTCAAAGATGTCGGCGGGGGTGCCCTCCTCACAGATGACGCCGTCCGCCATATAGACCACGTGGCTCGAAACATCGCGGGCAAAGGCCATCTCGTGGGTCACGACAATCATCGTCAGGCCCTCCTTGGCCAGCTGGCGCATAACGGCCAGCACCTCGCCTACCATCTGGGGGTCCAGTGCGCTGGTCGGCTCATCAAACAGCAGAACCTCGGGCTGCATGGCCAAAGCACGGGCAATGGCCACGCGCTGCTTCTGGCCGCCGGAGAGCTGGCGCGGCTTTGCGTGGATGTAGGGGGCCATACCGACCTTTTCCAAATTGGCAAGGGCGGTCTTTCTGGCGGTCTCCTTGTCCTGATGCAGCACGTACCGCAGGCCCGCGGTGCAGTTGTCCAGCACGGTCATATTGTTGAAGAGGTTGAAGCTCTGGAATACCATGCCCACCTTGGCGCGGTAGGCGCAGGGGTCAGAGCCCTTGGCCGTGATGTCCTTGCCGTGGAACAGCACAGCGCCGTTCGTGGGGGTCTCCAGCAGATTGATGCAGCGCAGCAGGGTGGATTTGCCGCTGCCGGACGCGCCGATGATGCAGGTGACATCGCCGGAATTGACGGTGAAATCCACATCGCGCAGGACAACGTGGGTGCCGAAGCTCTTGGAGAGGTGGCGTACCTCAATAACAGGCTCAGACATGGGCTGCGCCTCCCTTCATATCCAGATTCTGGGACTCATGGTTCGGGTCGGGGGCATTGTACATACCGCTGGTATAGGCCAGTGAGTCGGTGGTGTTCAGGTCATAGTTCTGCGGGCCGTCCAGCGCCTTCTCCCACAAACGGAGCAGATAGCTGGCAAACAGCGTCATCGTCAGGTAAATCACCATGACGATGGCCGCGCTCTCAAAGTAGGTGTACAGCGCGCCGACCACGCTCTTGTGTACAAAGAACAGGTCGGTGATGGAGATAACGCTCAGCACAGAGGTGTCCTTGATGTTGATGATGAAGTTGTTGCCAATCTGCGGGATGATGTTGCGCAGTGCCTGCGGCAGAATGACGTGCAGCATCGTCTGCCAGTGGTTCATACCAATGGCCATGGCACCCTCGGTCTGGCCGGGGTCGATGGAGACAATGCCGCCGCGCACGGTCTCGGCCATATAGGCACCGGTATTGATGGAGACAATGAAAAAGCCTGCCTGCCACATACCCATCTTGATGCCGAACACCTGCAGCAGGCCGTAGTAGATAAAGACGGCCTGCACAATCATAGGCGTGCCGCGAAACAGCTCCACATAGCAGCGCAATACAACGTGCAGGATTTTCAGCAGCACGCGCTTCCAGATGGGGTCGCGCTGCTTGTCAATGGGGATGGTCTGCAAAGCGCCGACTGCAAAGCCAATCAGGCAGCCGAAAAACGTGCCGACCAGGGCCAGCAGCAGGGTTGTGCCCGCGCCGCGCAGATACGAAAAACCGTATCGCTGCAGCACGGTGGCACAGTTTGCGAAAAAGTCTTGCATAGGGAAGTTCTCCTTTTATAAGGCAATACCGCTTAAGCCGTAAGGCGCGAATTGTGCGGTGTTGCCATAATTCCGCTTCACCAACACCAAGGCCCCTGCCGCGCAAAACGGCAGGGGCAGGCGGGTAAATTACTCGCTCAGGGGCTGAACGCTGATGGCTTCATCCATCATCTTGTTGTAATCATCGGTGGTCATGGTGGCCAGTACCTCATTGATGGCGTCCTTCAGGGCGGTGTTGCCCTTCTTCATCGAGATGCCGATGTTGATGTCCTCATCGCTGACGGCAAAGTCCTTGTCACCGCCGCCGAAGTCCAGCAGGGTGAAGTCGGGGTAGGCAACCAGCGCGGCCTGAGCGGTGGGACGGTCAGTGACAACGATGTCGCAGGCACCGCTGTTCAGGGCAACCAGCATGGCGGGGGCAGTCTCCTGCGCGGGCAGAATGTTGGCGTTCTCAATCTGCGGCAGGCAGGTGTCATACCAGATGGTGCCCAGCTGGCTGGTGGCGGTAGCGCCGGCCAGATCGGCCACGCTGGCGGCGTTGGCGTAGGCGCTGTCCTTTTTGGTCAGCGTGATGATGGAGGCGTAGTAGTACGGGTCACTGAAATCGACCTGTGCGGCGCGGTCAGCCGTGATGGACTGACCGGCAATGACGCAGTCCACATCGCCGCTCATGACGGCGGGAATCAGGCTATCCCAGTCCAGCTTGACGATCTGCACCTTCTGGCCCAGAGCCTCGCCAATCTTCTTGGCCATCATAACATCGTAGCCGTAGGCGTAATCGCTGGAGCCGCGGATTTCCACAGCGCCGTTGGCATCATCGCTCTGGGTCCAGTTGTAGGGGGCGTAAGCGCACTCCATAGCAACGGTCAGGGTGGTGGGGTCACCGTCACCGTCCGCGGCGGCCTCGGTGCTTTCGGCTGCGGTGGAATCTGCAGCAGGGGAGGTGGTGTCAGTGCTGGAGCCGCAGGCGGTCAGGCCCGCAGCCAGCACAGCGGCCATAGCAAGGGCCAGCGTGTTCTTGAGCTTCATGGTTGGTGTTCTCCTTTACCTTTATAAAATTTCCCTTATATTCATACAAAAAGCCCCGGCGTTCCACTGTGCGGATCACCGGGGCCAGATGTCTTTATGACTGCCGAATGGTGCAGTGTGCTGCCGCGCCATTGCGGCCGTATAAATAGTACACTATGTGTGTATATTTGTCAAGCAGTGTTTTGCTCAGACAGCCGCCTTTTCGCTGCCCTTCTCGCTGGTTTTGTAGCTCTTGACACTGTGGAACACAATGTTCAGGCCCAGAACAATCAGCAGGATGGCCAGAATCAGCTGCAGACCGTTGGCGATAAAAACGGCGCCCCAGGTCGTCTCACCGGCCGGGATGGTGGTGGAGGCGGCGGCAGCGATGGCCTTGACCATGGTAATCAGGCGCTGCACCAGTGCGGTGAAGGTGACGCAGAGCATGATGACCAGCGGCGGGAAGAGCATCTTGTTGTTGCGGCCGGTGACCTTGAGAAAGACGCACAGGGTGGCCAGAACCAGAGCGCTCAGCAGCTGGTTGGCAGAGCCGAACAGCGGCCAGATGTTGGCGTAACCAATCTGGGTCAGCAGGAAGCCGAAGGCCAGGGTGATGAAGGTGGAGAAGTAGACGTTGCAGAACAGCTTGCGCCAGCCCTCAGCATGCTCCATATCGTCAACGCTGAACAGCTCCTGGAAACTCATACGGCCGATACGGGCCACGGCGTCCAGACTGGTTAGGGCCAGAGCAGAAACGCACATCGTCATAAAGACGGTGGCAACGGAAACGGGCACGCCGAACATCTCAAAGAAGCCGGCAACGCCGCGGCTGAAAATCTGGAACGGAGTGCCGGAGGCGGGGGTGCCGTCCGCGGCAGCGGCAGCACCGGCCACGCAGAGGGCCAGAACAGCCAGCAGGCTCTCGAGCACCATGGCGCCGTAGCCAACCTTCAGCATATCCTTCTCGTTCTCAACGGTCTTGGAGGAGGTGCCGGAGGAAACCAGGCCGTGGAAGCCGGAAACCGCGCCGCAGGCAACCGTGACGAAGAGGATGGGGAACATCGTGCCGAGCTTCTCATTGTTGAAGCCGGTAAAGACAGGCAGGTTCATCGTGGGGTGTGCAACAACCAGACCGATAACGGCACCGGCAATCATGGCACCGAACATAAAGGTGGTCATATAGTCGCGGGGCTGCTTGAGGAGCCACATGGGCAGAACAGCAGCGAAGAAGATGTAGACGAAGGTGATGTAGCTCCAGGCGGCCTTGCCGAAGATCAGCGGGCAGTTCATGCCGATCACGAAGGAGAGGACGATGAAAACGATGCCGATGACGGCCTCTTTCCAGCCGGAGAAGTTGAATTTCTTCTGGATCAGGCCGAAGATAACGGCGAACACCATGAACATGATGGAGACCATACCGGCAGCGCCGTTGGTCTGCGCAGCCTCCACCAGAGCACCGTCGGCGCCGAAGGCGTTGAAGGTTCCGGCGACCATGTCAGCAAACGCTGCAATGACGATGCCGCAGAACAGCCAGCAGAACAGCAGGAACAGCTTGCGGCCGGTCTTGCCGATGTACTTTTCGATCAGCATGCCCATGCTCTTGCCGTCGTTCTTAACGGAAGCATACAGAGCGCCGAAGTCGGTGACAGCACCGAAGAAGATGCCGCCCAGCAGCACCCACAGCAGCACCGGCAGCCAGCCGAAAGCAGCGGCCTGGATCGCACCGGTAACAGGGCCTGCACCGGCAATGGAGCTGAACTGGTGTGCAAACACGGTCCAGCCGTCGGTGGGAACGTAGTCCCGGCCGTCCTCATGGACAACTGCCGGGGTCTTGGCAGAGGGGTCGATGCCCCACTTGTTTGCCAGCCAGCGGCCGTAAAGCATATAAGCGCCAAACAGACACACGGCTGCGATCAATACGATGACCAGCGTATTCATTGTTTTTACCTCTTTCCTTTCTTGGCATCCGGCAAATGTCAGCGGCATGGGGGCGGCAGGGTGTAAAAAAGGCCCCGTCTTCCTGCGTTCGTTCCATTTGGGACGAACCATCGAAGACGAAGGCCTTCACATACACTGCACATCGTGTATAGAATACTCCGCGATACCACTTCGTTTGCTGCACAGGGCAGCCACTCCCAGCGTACATACATACGCAGCCCCGTAACGTGGGCAAAACGGCCATGCATTACTGGAAGGCGGGGTCAGCGCCTTTGTTCACACAGGCTGCTCGCAGGGGAGAACGCTTTGCTCCTGACTGCTGCCCTTGCATCAGATGGGCGGCTCTCTGGGAGAGGGTGCTGCAAAGAATCATGTCCTGTTCATCGCATTTGCCGAATGATTGTCCGTATTTTAGTGCGGAATTCACAAATTGTCAATATCTTTGGCACAAGTTCGGAGGATGCACTAATTCAGAAAAGCGTTCTGCAAGAATTTTTAGATGATTTTTGTTCATGCGTGAAACGAAGAAAACTATACACACAAACGGATGAAAAGAGTTCACGCCAAGGACTTGACTTTCACACTTTGATGTGCTAAAGTGATGATGCAAGAAAGAACCGGAACAGTTCCGAAACATTTAAAAGAGGGAACGCTCCCAAAACCGGACAGTCCGCTGCGGCGGCAAGGAGAACATTCATGGCAGATAAAAATTCCAGAAGAAACCAGACCACCGATGCACTGTTTGATGCCATCCTCAGTCTGGAAACGCGGGAGGAGTGCTACAACTTCTTTGAAGACCTGTGCACTGTAAAGGAGATCTCGGATATGGCGCAGCGGCTGGAAGCGGCAAAAATGCTGCTGGACGGCAGGACCTACGATCAGATCGTGAAGGCAGTGGAGATCAGCACGGCTACCATCAGCCGCATCAACCGCTGCATCCAGTACGGCTCCGGCGGCTACCGCGAGACCATTGAAAAGGTGCGCGGCACCCAGGATCCTAAAAAGCAGGAGTAACACCGGCGTACCCGGCAGACATAGAATGGGGCGTACACCGCCCCTGACCGGATGAACGAAAGGAAGGTTTTATCATGTCTGCTGAGAACTGTATCGATACCACCCGCTGCCCCTGCCCCTGCCTGCCCAAGGTGACGCTGGAGCAGGCGGTCATTGACCTTGTGGAGAGCATCGCTCTGCAGGAAAATGCCCTGAGCCACATCCTGTGCGCCGAAAGCCGGAAGATGGACGCCGCCATGAAGCTGGACGGTCTGGACCTGTGCAAGCTGCTGGAAGTAAACGATTCGGCCACCAACATGGTGCACGCCGTGGCAAATCTGGAGCTGGTGCTCAAGGATAAGCTGGAGTTCGTCTCCAACAACCTGTACTACCCGCCTGCGGATGCCGCAGCGAAGTAAGAAGATGCTGAAAGGCCTGTCCGGATGCCGGGCGGGCCTTTTCTCTGCTTGAATGCATAATTTTTGTAAAAACCATTTGTTGGAATTGCTGATAACGGGATTCTGTGCTATACTATACAATGTATCACCATGAAAGTGAGGAAATTTACAAATTGCTGAACTACGATGCGATCCTGTTTGATGTGGACGGGACCCTGATCGATTCCGCTCCCGGTATCATAAATACATTAAAAGAAGTCTTTGCCAAGATGGGCGTGGACACCACAAATATGAACCTGCGCCGCTACCTTGGCCCGCCGCTGCGCAAGAGCTTTGGCGAGCACTTTACCGACCCGGCCCTCATTGAAAAGGCCACCGACCTGTACCGCGACAGCTACGCCGTCAAGGGCAGCCACGAGTGCGCCGCCTACCCCGGTGCAGCAGAGATGCTGCAGCGCCTGAAGAACGCGGGCCTTGTGCTGTGCACCGCTACCTCCAAGCCCACGCAGGTCGTCACGCCCATTCTGGAAGAAAAGGGCCTTGCAGGCTATTTTGATTTTATCGGCGGCGCGTCCATGGACGAGAGCCGCGACACCAAGACCGACGTGGTGCGCCATGTGCTGGCCCAGCCCATGATGCAGGGCAGGCGGGTGCTGATGGTGGGCGACCGCAACGACGACATGCGCGGCGCTGCGGACTGCGGGCTGGATGCCGCCGGTGCGCTGTACGGCTACGGCAGCAGGGAAGAGCTGGAACCCTTCCACCCGGTGCTGCTGGCCGAAAGCTGCGCCAGCCTTGCAGACCAGATCCTGAACGGACAGGCATGACCGGAAGGCCCTGTGCCGGAAACGAAATGAATGGTGAGAGATATGAGAAATACACGACCGGAAAAGCAATCGCTTACTCCTATGCAGAAGCAGGCTGTGCTGGTGTGCAGTGTGTGCGCGCTGGCAGCCATTCTGACCATTGCCATTACCATGACGCTGCTCAAGCGCGGCAAGAACCCTGCGGCCCCGGTGGAACAGCCCTCCAGCGAGGTGCTGGTGCCGGGCGAAGAGGATATCTCGGATCACTACCAGATCAGCGAGACCTCTGCCGCCCTGCTGCCGGAGACCGCCGACGCGGGCGAGAGCTACCAGAAGGAAACGCTGTTCCTCGGCGATTCCAACACGGTGCGCCTGTACGCCAACGGCCTGATCAGCCTGCAGCAGTTCTGCGCCAAGGAGGGCATTGGCACCCATGCCGCCCTGAACGAGGGCATCGTTACCTTTAAAAAGGACAGCAGCACCTACACCATCGCGCAGGCCGTGGCCAAAATGAAGCCCCGCCGCGTGGTCATCATGCTGGGCACCAACGATACCGGCATGAGCGTGGACGAGTTCATCAGCAGCTACACCGCGCTGGTGCAGGCCATTCAGGAAAGCTACCCCTACACCGACATCATCGTGAACACGGTGCCGCCGGTGCCTGCAAACCACGCAAACTACCCCCACATGGACCAGACCAAAATCGACGACTTCAACATGGCCCTGCTGTCCATGTGTGAGCAGATGGGCCTGAAGTTCCTCAACAGCGCCGAAGCGCTGAAGGATGCCAACGGCTATGGCCGCGAGGATTACTACCAGACCGGCGATATCCACCTGAAGCCCGTGGGCCTGAAGGCCATGCTGAGCTATCTGCGCACCCACGCTTACCAGACCGACGACCGTCGGCCCGACACCGCCAACATCCCCACCCGCGCCGAGTATACCCCGAACCCCAGCTCTGCGGTGACAGCACCCAGCAGCTCGGAGGCTGCAGGCTCTTCCGAAGAGCAGGGTGTGCTGTATCAGGCCAGCTACCGGGTGGACAAGACCGGCGGCACCCTTTCCAGCGGCAGCGACAGCGGCAAGACATCCCTCTCCTATGAAGTGACCAGCGCCGCCCAGTCCATCAGCGTGACGGCTGTGCCGCAGGACGGCTATGTGTTCGTCAAGTGGAGCGACGGCGTGACCCAGAAGACCCGCACCGATACGAACTTCAAGCAGAACGTGGACGTGACCGCCGTGTTTGCAGCGGCTTCCGTGCATATCAGCAGCACCGGCAAGGCCGTGCTGGGCGATTCCTACACCTTTACCGCAAAGCTGGGCGGCAAGCACCTCACTGCCGACAGCATCCGCTGGTACGCCAACGGTGTGGAAGTGCCGCAGGCGGCGGGCAAGACCACCGTCAAGGTGGAGATCGACCCCTCCATGCTCAATGCGACCTTTAAGGTGTACGCAGTGGCAAGCTACAACGGCTGCACCGTTACCAGCAACGTCCTGAATGTGACGGTCAGCGGCGTAAGCTCCGGCAGCTCTTCGTCCAGCTCCGGCAGCTCTGGCAGCACGTCGGGCAGCGGTTCTTCCGGCAGCACCAGTTCTTCCGGCAGCACCAGTTCTTCCGGTGCATCGTCCGGCACCACCTCCGGGGCATCCTCCGGGGCTACATCCACCTCCGGCAGCTCGTCTCACAGCTCTTCCAGCAGTGAGAGCACGGCTTCCCCGGCAGGCTCGGCTTCTGCTTCCAACGGAACAGCCAGCTCTTCCCACAGCACCAGCTCGTCCCACGCGGACTCTGATGAGAGCAGCTCGGCTTCCCATAGCAGTTCCAGCAGCGAGAGCAGCTCTGCAAGCTCTGGCAGCTCCCATGCGGCTTCGGAATCCAATGCCAGCAAGGAAGCCGCCAACGAGCAGTCCGCATCCACGGACTCCGCGTCCTGAGACTGTCACCCCGGCCTGCTGTGCCGCATAGGCTGGCAGGAAGGGAGGCGTTTGCATGTACTACGAGGAACCCCGCATCCCGGCGCTGCCCGGGGAAGAGAACGTGACCGACGGCAGCGTGGACGATTACGGCACCGACTGGGAGAACGTGGACAACGGCGCGCTGGAAGAGGAAATGGCAAAGTGTGCTGCCACCCCCTGTGATGTCAAAACCACCTGCCCGGACAACGACCCGGAGCAGACGGACGTACCACCGTACGAAATTGTAACAGAATGATGTGAAGCCAGCTCTGTTTACGGCAGGGCTGGCTTCTGCCTGTTGTTGAGCGCATGGCAGCTGAGGCCATGGCAGAAGGAAAAGAGGGAAGGTTTATGGCAAAATATTATTGCGTGCTGTTCGATGCAGACAACACCCTGCTGAACTTTGACGCAGCCGAAAGCAAGGCACTGGCCGAAACGCTGGTGAACTACGGCATTGAGCCGGACGCAGAAACGGTGCAGACCTACCGCACCATCAACTCGGAGCTGTGGCGGCAGCTGGAAAAAGGCCAGATCAAGCGGGAAAAGCTCATGGCGGAGCGGTTCACCCGCTTTCTCAAGGCCATTGATGCCGCCGGTGATGGAGCCGAGATGAACCGCTTCTATCTGGAACAGCTCTCCACCCACCCGGACCTGATGGGGCCGGAAGTGCTGGATGTGCTGCGGGAGCTTTCCGAGGTGGCAACGCTGGCCGTTGTGACCAACGGCTTCCAGAAGGTGCAGATCCGCCGTCTGGCCGAGAGCGGTGTGCTGAACTTTATGGAGGACGTGTTCGTCTCCGAGAAGATGGACAGCGAAAAGCCGAACCGCAGAATTTTTGATGCGGCCCTGCGCGCCCTTGGCGTGGAGAACCGCGAGCATGTGCTGGTGGTGGGCGACGGCCTGAGCAGCGACATTCAGGGCGGCGTGAATGCGGGCCTTGACACCTGCTGGTATAACCCCAGCCACGCCGAGAACCCCGGCAAGGTGATGCCCACCTACGAGATCGCAGACCTGAAAGAGCTGTACCCGCTGGTGATGGAGCAGGAAGAGCTGGCCAATGTGGGCCTGAAGAACCGCCGCCACCAGTGCTGAGCCAATAAGCGGATGGAGAACGGGATCATAAAACTATGCTGATACATTTGGAAAAACTAGGCAAGAGCTTTGGCGAAAAGATCGTGCTGCACGATGTGACCGCCAGTGTCGAGCGGGAGGACCGCATCGGCATCGTGGGCCAGAACGGCGCGGGCAAGACCACCCTGCTCAAGATTTTGACCGGCGAGTACCAGGACTACGAAGGTGAGTTCAGCGTGACCCACGGCGTGACGCTGGGCTATCTGGAACAGAACGCAAAGCTGGATGCCACGCTGGATCTCTACGGCGAGATGCGCTCCACCTTTGCCCCTGTGCTGGATGCCATGGCCCAGATGCAGGTGCTGGAACGCAAAATGGCCGCGCAGCCGGACGACACGGAGCTGCTGGCCCGGCACGACCAGCTGCAGAACATCGTGGATGCCGCCGACGGCTACAACATGGATGTGAACATCAAAAAGGTGCTGTCCGGCATGGGCTTTGCGCAGGATACATGGCAGAAGAACATTGCGGTGCTCTCCGGCGGCGAGCTGACGAGGCTGCGGCTGGCAAAGCTGCTGCTGGAAAAGCCGGACGTGCTCATTCTGGACGAGCCCACCAACCACCTGGACTTTGCCACCATGGAATGGCTGGAAAACTACCTCAAAAGCTATTCCGGCGCGGTGCTGGTGGTCAGCCATGACCGCTATTTTCTGGATAACGTGTGTACGAAGATCTGGGAGGTCTCCTACCAGACCATGACCACCTACAAGGGCAACTTCTCGACCTACCTGCCCCAGAAGGAAGCTGCCGATGCCCTGCGCCAGAAGCAGCACGA
>OLJA01000390.1_pt1 | contig 31002 bp, 22 predicted proteins | sample 1601401 | NCBI WGS metagenome assembly OLJA01 (sample SAMN01915217, study PRJEB22387) | human gut metagenome | isolation source: stool | host: Homo sapiens | place: USA | reverse complement strand
CAGTCGTGATCCCGATTCTGTCAGGACCAAAGATGCTTTTGAACCGGAATCTGCTTTATACAGCTGTTACCAGAGCCCGCAAATGTGTAACAGTTGTGGGAAGCGAGGAAACACTGCGTGAAATGATCCGTAATGAAAAACAGCAGCAGAGATACAGTTCTCTGGATCAGAGAATCTGTGAGATGGAAGAGGAAGAGCGTTTCATCGGGGAGAAAGGACTTACTTGGAAAAATTTCTGAATATTTTATACCCGAAGCGATGTCCGGTGTGTCATGGGATACTTTCGGACCGGGGAAATCTGATCTGCCAGTCATGTGAAAAATGGCTTCATCCGATAGTGACAGATTATTGTCTTAAATGTGGGAAACCGGTAAAGGCAGAAGAGGAACTATGTGGTGAGTGCAGGAAATCGCACAGGGAATTTGACAGGGGACGGAGCGTTTTTTTCTATAATGATAAGATGCGGCAGTCACTGCTTCGTTATAAATACTACGGAAACAGAGACTATGCGGAATATTATGCAGTTTCTCTGTGCCGCTATATGGAAAGAGAAATTCGTATGTGGAAACCGGACCTGATCGTTCCGGTTCCGATGCATCCGCGAAAACAAAGGGAGAGAGGCTTTAATCAGGCAGCAGATCTCGCCGAAAAAGCAGGAGGGATCCTGAAAATACCGATGTCAGATCAGGTAGTGAAAAAGACAAAGGCGACACGTTCACAGAAGAAGCTGAATGCCGCAGAACGAAAACAAAATCTCAGGATGGCTTTTCAGGCGACGGAGAGACTGGACGGACTGCGGATCCTGGTCATAGATGATGTGTATACGACAGGGAGTACCATAGAGGCAATGGCACATGTCCTTAAAGCGGCGGGTGCAGATAAGGTATTCTTTGTGACCTTATGTACAGGTCAGATCTGAACGGAACGAATGAATGATAACAGCTGTTTACAGGTGAAGCCGGAAGGGGCGGATACTGGATAAAAAAGGCTTTTCATGGTCATGGATATATGTTACAATTAATTTATATGAGTATTTTGTAACTGTGAGGGCACTGAACAGTTACGTAATATTTTAAGTGTCGGATTACAGCTCTACCTTGATCTTCTCAAGATGCCAGATATCCCTTACATACTCCTCAATAGTACGGTCTGATGAGAACTTGCCGGCACATGCCACATTAAGCATAGCTGACTTAGCCCAGCCCTTCTCATCCTTATACTTATCAAGCATCTTCCTGTGTGCATCCGCATATGCACGGAAATCCTTAAGTATAAAGTATGTGTCAGCTCTTCTTCCGCCATCATTGTGAAGAAGAGAATTGTAGATATCTCTGAACATCTCTGTATCCTCTGGAGAATATTTTCCATTGATAAGTTCCATAAGAACATCTCTTATTTCCTGATCATTGTTAAAGATTTCCATAGGATCATATCCGCCCTCATTCTCGAAACGTATAACTTCATCAGAGCTGAGACCAAATATCTGTGCATTTTCAGCACCAACTTCATTAACAATCTCAACATTTGCTCCATCCATAGTACCAAGAGTAATTGCACCATTAAGCATGAACTTCATGTTACCTGTACCTGAAGCCTCCTTAGAAGCTGTAGATATCTGCTCACTTACATCTGCTGCCGCAAATATAATCTCACCATTAGATACTCTGTAGTTCTCAATGAATACAACCTTAATCTTGCCCTTGATAGAAGCATCGTTATTAATAACGTTAGCTACATTATTGATAAGCTTGATTGTCTGCTTAGCAATCTTGTATCCTGCTGCTGCCTTGGCACCAAAGATAAATGTCCTTGGAACCATATCATAATCAGGATTTCTCTTAATCTGATTGTACAAATACATAACATGTAAGATATTAAGTAACTGTCTCTTATATTCATGAAGTCTCTTAACCTGTACATCAAAGATAGAATTAGGATCAACATCAATTCCGTTATTTTCCTTGATATACTTGGCAAGACGAACCTTGTTCTTATACTTAATCTGCATGAAATCCTGATGAGCCTTAGGATCATCAACATAGAGCATAAGCTTTTCAAGCTGGCTTAAATCTGTAACCCATCCATCACCAATCTTATCTGTAATCCAGTCAGAAAGAAGTGGGTTAGCATGCTTTAAGAATCTTCTCTGAGTAATACCGTTAGTCTTATTATTAAACTTCTCTGGCATCATTTCATAGAAATCTCTTAACTCCTGCTTCTTTAAGATTTCTGTGTGGAGCTTTGCAACACCATTAACAGAATATCCGGCAACAATTGCAAGATTAGCCATCTTAACCTGTCCGTCATAGATAATAGCCATCTTACGAACCTTCTCCTGATTTCCAGGATATTTAGCCTTAATCTCTTCTACGAAACGACGGTTAATCTCTTCTACAATCTGGTAAATTCTTGGAAGAAGTCTTGAAAACAACTCAATAGGCCACTTCTCAAGTGCCTCAGCCATAATTGTATGGTTAGTATAAGCAACAGTCTTAGTTGTGATATCCCATGCCTCATCCCATTCAAGTCCGTTCTCATCCATAAGGATACGCATAAGCTCTGCAACTGCAACAGTTGGATGTGTATCATTAAGCTGGAAAGTAACCTTCTTATAAATGTTCTTAACATCCCCATTATTCATTGACTTATATCTGTCAACAGCTCTCTGTACACTTGCTGATACGAAGAAATACTGCTGCTTAAGTCTTAATTCCTTACCGGCATAATGGTTATCATTAGGATAAAGTACCTCAACGATATTCTTTGCAAGGTTCTCCTCCTCAATAGCCTTCTGGTAATCACCCTTATCGAAAGAGTTAAGGTTAAATGTATTAACAGGCTCTGCGTCCCAGATTCTAAGAGAGTTAACAGTGTTATTGCCATATCCAAGAACAGGAATATCATATGGAACAGCGATTACAGAACGGTAATCTTCCTGAACAAACATATCTCTTCCAGTCTTTTCATCTCTGTAAGAACGAACATATCCACCGAATTTAACTTCATATCTGTATTCAGATCTCTTAATTTCAAATGGGTTGCCATCCTTTAACCAGTTATCAGGAACTTCTACCTGATATCCGTCCTTAATCTCCTGCTTGAACATACCATATTTATAACGGATACCACATCCATATGCAGGATATTCAAGAGTTGCTAAAGAATCCATGAAACATGCAGCAAGACGGCCAAGACCACCATTACCTAAAGCTGCGTCCGGCTCCTGATCCTCAATAACATTAATATCAAGACCAAGCTCGTCAAGTGCTTCCTTAATCTCATCATAAGCACAGAGATTAATCATGTTGTTACCAAGTGCACGTCCCATAAGGAACTCCATAGACATATAATAAACCATCTTAGGATCGTCCTTCTCATACTGCTTATGGGTGGCAATCCATTTATCAATAATAATATCCTTAACAGCATAAGAAACTGCCTGGAAAACTTCCTGATCATTAGCCTCTTCAATATTCTTTCTATAAAGAGACTTACAATTACTGATTACATTCTTCTTGAATTCTTCCTTACTGAAATTCTGTGTTAAACTTGTCGCCATGTATTTAAAACTCCCTTCTGAATATGGACGGCTCCCCAATACGCCGATAATACCTTGTAAAAATTATAATCCGCCCCACAATAGATGTTTTAATTATACATAATAATATTTACAAATGCAAACTTTATTATTCAATTGTTCTCAAGCCATATTTTCAATATTTTCCTATAATTCTTCCAAAATCCATCAGAATCTCAACAGAAAAATATCTCATAGAATTAATACCTAATTTAAATAACATATATGGCATAACAAACACCATAAATGTAATTACAAGACAGCCTTTATAATCTAAAGCCCTTGTAATTCCATATATTCCAATTGACATTATTAATAATAAAACCAGTCTGAATGCCTGACCAATTACCATATACCCGGCTATGCTGATATTAAAAGGAAGGTCATAAAAAATCTGAAGGCTCTGAATTGGTGCTGACAATTGTTCTAATCTGTACAACTGACATATATTAAAAATATCAATAAATGCAGAAAGTCCCCATATAAGAAATGATATAATAAGTATTTTTAATAATTTAACAGCCTTTACACTGCTTCTCTCTTTTGAAGTGTTAAGAAAAGCTATCATATGGCATCTTTTTTCATATACATATTCACCTGATATTATGAGAATAAGAAATATTACGCATACAAGATTCTGACTTTCCGTGTTCTGATATTTCCTTGAGCCAAATATATCCTCATAAGCAGCGGGATTTACAATTCTAGCTTCTATCCCTTTTTCCTCATTAACTTTTCTTACATACTTCAGACAATTCTCCATATTTTCAAGAGTCTGACTTGCTTCACGGAATTTATATTTATAATTAGCATCTGTCTCTGATTTTTTTCCTAACTCTTCGACAGCATTACGACATTCCTCAATATATGCTTCACACTCTTTATCTCCGGTATTTCCACTAAACATAGAATAAAAATTATTCATTGAAAAATCCGTATTACTGTAATCAACACCTCTGTACATTCTGCATGATATCAATAAATAAACAGCAGCAGCAAGCAATATTATTCCCTTTTGTAATATAAAAGTCTTATATAATTCAGATACAAATAAAGGAACTTTTCCCAATAACATCTGTATAAACTGAGAGCACTTTTCTATTATTTTTGTTATGGCACTCTTCCTGCCCTGTGCATATTTATGAGAATATGTAATATATACTCCTATCAATCCTGTTATTGCCAGTAATATTGTCAGAATCCAAGCCGTACTCTGAATATCAGTAATAAAATTATCCGTTCCCCAGTTTTCATATATGTAATATGACTGCCCCGGAAACAATACATTTGAAAAATTTATGTATTTTAAAAATGAAAATGCACTCTTAGATGATATATTAATATTAATTATATATTCAAAAACTAAAAACAACCCAGTTCCTGCTATTGATAATTTGTAATTACCGGTAATAAGGAAAACAAAATATACCAGCCATGACAACACACTCATAGCTATCGCAAATGTTATACAATATATAATAAAAAATGCAGCTACATTTGTCTTTAACGGGAACATATTAAACATATAAGAATTCTGTATCGGACTTCCCATGTTGCAGCCATAAATATTCTTATATATTGCCAGAATGACACCATTAAAAACAAATGAAAGCACTATTGATATAAGCAATATAATAAAACATCTTTTTACTGGTAATACTTTTCTGGAATTTTTACTGCCTCTAATCTGAAGAAACATATTATTTTCAAACTCTTCCATAAAAGTTATAAGCACAAATATCATCATCATCAGAAAAATAATCGGAAGTTGCTTGTCTGATACCAGTTTTTCTATAGCAGTAGTATTAGTGATAGAGAAATTGATTTCCCCTCTGCTTTCCAAATCTGCCATATACTTTTGCGCATTAAGTACATAGTAGCTTTGCTCCTCTGCAAATAATGTACTGCTAATAATTTTCTTGTAATTATTCTCTGCCCTTGACATATCAGAAGCATTGACATATTTATATTTTTCCTGTAAAAGTTTTATTGCTTCTTCAATATATTCCCTGTCAGCTTCGTAGTCATCTCCTTTATCATGTGCATACCTGCTGTATGTTAATGATCCAATCATTTCTGTTTGATTAGCATATTCATACATCAACTGATTATAATAAGCATATACTTTTTTATCATTCGTGTTATTAATCTTAAAAATGCTCAACCAGATTATTATTCCAAGAAAAATAGCAATAAATACAACACTTTTCCGTAAAACTCTCAATAATTCCATTTTGCTCCTATTCCGGAGTAATCTGTATCCACTCCTTGTTTCCTGTTCCAATGTCAGCTTTGTCCAACACTGCACTTAAACATACTTTAATTATTTTAGGTTTATTTCCAAGTTCTTTTACCATCTTCTCATATTTGTCCATTAAGCCAGATGATGCTTTGAACTGTTGAATATCTGTGTCTGTTGTTGTCACTAACAAATATCTTCTGTCTCCTCCCAATATATCTACATCAGCAATCATCTTAGTACGATCCTTATTAAATTCTAAAGTATCTTTTATCTCGCCATTTGTATCCACTATATAAACAATATTTTTATCATCAGTTGTAATATTCTTTTTCCCTTTAGAAAGGTCTGGTTTATCAAATACATAAAAATACTGTCCATCATATCCTGCAAGTTTTGTATAATTTCTGTTTGATTTATTATCCAGTTTAAATACTTCACTTATTTCCTGTGTTTTAAGATTCATTCTATAAAGACACCATGCACTTGAATCTACTCCTGCAAAATACATGTTGTCATCTTTGTCATAAAATAATTCTGATGTAACCCAATATTTAGATTCTGCTTTCTCAGATAATTCGTCATCACTAGTTATATCAATAAAGCAATCAATATTTCCCGTATCTGTATCAAGACATTCCACAATATATTCTTCTGCCTCTAATGATATGCTCATTCTGCGATTAATGTAAATTTTATTATCTATTGCATTAAGTGATGCCAAGTCAGTAACTATGAAATCAGTTCCACCACTAAACGGTGCATTATATTTCTTTACTATTTCTGGTTCAGATGAATTATCAAGATTCGCCTTACACATAAGCATCCCTGAGTCACTATATAGAAGATAATACATATATCCATTGACAACATCCGCATATTTAATTTCACCCCATGCTGATGATATGGACATTCCATCTATTGATAATGTCTTTTCCGTTTTCTTATCTCTTAATGTTTTATCATAAGACACAAGGATATCCTTCTCCTTTGTCTTTTCTATCATGTATATTCTTCCATCATAATACCATACTGCGCTTCCTAAGCGTTCATAATCTGACAAATATGCCTCGCACTCTGCATCATCATGCGCACAATCTACTTTTGAACATAACGCTACGCTATTGTTATTAATCATATCATAGTAATACATAAATTTATAATTCTCACCGCTAACTGGAGAATTTGAAAGATAATAATATCCTTTTTCCGCAGCCGCAGCATTTTTCTTCATATAAAATTGAGCCTCATCTTTATATTCATAATCAGAATATTTATAAACATTGTCATCTTTCTTAACCGTATTATTATTACTACATGCTGTTAATACAGCCATTCCTGCAATCAATACTGCTAATACTGCCTTCTTCAATAGAATCTCCCCCTTTATCTTAATAAATAATGCTGCTTAAGAAAACTCATTTAGGATTCTCAAGCAGCACATGTTTATAGTTCGCAATTTTATAACTTATCTTGCATCGATACAAAATATCCCTCTACATCGCTTATATCTTTTCTGACCTTGGTTCCTTCTGTTTCTGCCTCAAAGGACATCAATGTTTTATACTTATATGTAAGTATTCCCTTCGTTCCTTCCGCATAGACATCATACATATCCTTAGATACTGGAAAAGTAACTATTTTTCCAGTATCAAGATTCATGGTAAAATAATAAGCAATTCCTTTCTCTGCAAGTCCTTCCTGGATAGCTCCAGTTCCAGCATACATCCGCTTATTAACATATTCCTCCTGAAATTTAGATGCAAGAGTTGCTGTCGTTGTGATTCTTTTAGACAACACCTGCATGATAAAATCTTTTGCCATAAATATAAATATAGCAATCACAACTACTGCAAATACAGTTAGTATTAACACGCCTAACCAGTGTGGTGCGACCTCCAAATTATCAGTTGTTCCCACTGCGCCAATCTGAGTGAATGTTGTCATAAAAAAGCACCCCTTTCATCAAATATATCAATATATCTGTGCTATTAAAAGCCTATCCTTTTCTATACAATAATATCAATGTGAATTATTACTTCCAAGAGGTATTATTAATGATAACTTATCTTCATTAACCATTCATTTATACCTCTATATTACAACAATTCCGACCTTTTTATTAATTAAATAATATCATAAACAGTAATATATGTCAATTATTCCCATATCACAAAAAAGCTGTGCGCCAGCCCCAAAGACCAGCACACAACTTCATATAACTTTTATTCAATTACCTGCATTAAGCAAGCTTCTCAACAGCAAGTGTAACCTTCTCGCCATTAATATCCCACTCTTTCTCGAATCCTGCAGTCTTTCCAGTGATAATATCCTGTGCAAGAACTACAGTCTTAACCTGAGCGGCATTCTTATTAACAATATCAGCGATTCTTTCATTGCCTGATACATAGAGATTAATCTTATCCATAACCTCGAAACCAGCGTCCTTACGCATAGTCTGAACCTTAGAAATAACCTCTCTTACGAAACCTTCCTCGATAAGCTCTGGAGTAAGGTTAGTATCAAGAACAACTGTGATTCCCTTGTCGCTGCTTGCAACAAATCCTTCCTTCTGAGTCATCTCGATAAGAACATCGTCCTTAGAAAGTTCGATAGCCTGACCTTCAACATTTAACTCGAAGCTTCCTGACTCGTTAAGCTTATCCATAGTTGCGTTACCGTCAACCTCTGTAAGAGCTGTTCTGATTGCATTAAGAAGCTTTCCGTATTTTGGTCCAAGAGTCTTCATCTGTGGCTTGAATGAGTAAGATGTAAATGCTCTGACATCATCTGTGTATTCAACTTCCTTAACATTAAGCTCATCAGCAATAATAGCTGTGTAGAACTCATCAAGCTTCCAGTCTGCCTTAATGAACATCTTGCCGATTGGCTGACGGTTCTTGATATTAGTTGAATTACGGCATGCACGTCCGATAACAACTGCGTCTAATACATCATCCATAGTCTCCTCAAGCTTCTTGTCAATGAACTGCTCATTAACCTTAGGGAAGTCGCATAAATGTATTGAAATAGGCGCATTTTTATCAATGCTGCATACAAGATTTCTATAAATACTTTCTGTCATGAATGGAACCATTGGTGCAGAAATCTTAGCAAGAGTTACAAGTGTTGTGTAAAGAGTCATGTAAGCATTTATCTTATCCTGCTCCATTCCCTTAGCCCAGAATCTTTCACGGCTTCTTCTTACATACCAGTTAGAAAGCTCATCTGTGAAGTCCTCAAGAGCTCTTGCAGTCTCTGTAATCTTGTAATTCTCAAGGTTAGTATCAACAAATTTAACTAAAGAATTAAGTTTTGATAATAACCATTTGTCCATAACTGAAAGCTTGTCATATTCAAGCTGATACTTAGTAGCATCAAAATTATCAATATTAGCATACAGTACAAAGAATGCATATGTGTTCCAGAATGTTCCCATGAACTTTCTCTGACCTTCTGAAACCCACTCATCCTTGAATCTGTTAGGAACCCAAGGAGCTGAATTCTCGTAGAAGTACCAACGGATTGCGTCAGCACCATGCTTCTGTAATGCGTCAAATGGGTCAACAGCGTTACCCTTTGATTTACTCATCTTCTGTCCGTCTGCATCCTGAACATGTCCGAGAACGATAACATTCTCATATGGAGCTTTGTTAAAGAGCAGTGTTGAGATAGCAAGTAATGAGTAGAACCATCCTCTTGTCTGGTCAACAGCTTCAGATATGAACTTAGCTGGGAACTGCTGCTCGAATAATTCTTTATTCTCAAATGGATAGTGGTGCTGTGCAAATGGCATTGAACCTGAATCGAACCAGCAGTCGATAACTTCTGGAACTCTCTTCATTGTTCCCTGACACTTAGGACACTTACATGTAACTGCATCAACATATGGTCTGTGAAGCTCAATATTATCTGGACAATTGTCTGATTTTTCCTTGAGTTCTTCGATACTTCCGATAGACATCATCTCACCGCAGTCCTCACACTGCCAGATATTAAGAGGTGTACCCCAGTATCTGTTTCGTGAAATTCCCCAGTCCTGAACATTTTCAAGCCATGCTCCGAAACGTCCTGTACCGATTGTCTCTGGAATCCAGTTGATTGTCTTATTATTAGCAATTAAGTTAGCCTTAACTTCTGGGTCTGTCATCTTGATAAACCATGACTCTCTTGCATAGTAGATAAGTGGTGTATCACATCTCCAGCAATGAGGATATTCATGCTCTACCTTAGGTGCTGAGAAGAGGATTCCTCTGCCCTCAAGTTCCTTAAGAACCTCAACATCACAGTTGATAGCGCCTGCTTCCATCTCTTTCTTAGTTGGCTTAGCACGCATTCCTGCAAATGGAGTCTCAGGCTTCATAACACCAGCCTCGTCTACCATCTGAACAAATGGAGCGTCATATTTTCTACCAACTCTTGCATCGTCTTCACCAAATGCAGGTGCAATATGAACGATACCAGTACCATCTTCCATAGTTACATAATTATCGCAGTATACGAAAAATGCTTTCTTGTGCTGCTTGTCAGCGGCATCCTTAGCGCACTGGTAAAGTGGCTCATATTCCTTATATTCAAGGTCTTTACCCTTGTATTCTTCAATAATCTCATAAGCAGGTGTGCCTTCTTCTCTCTCGATTCCACCAAGAACCTTGTCAAGAAGTGCCTTTGCCATGATGTATGTGAATCCATCTGCTGCCTTAACTCTCGCATAAGTCTCATCTGGATTAACACAAAGAGCAATATTAGAGCAGAGTGTCCAAGGAGTTGTTGTCCATGCAAGGAAATATGCATCTTCTCCAACAATCTTGAATCTTACAACTGCTGTACGCTCTTTAAGAGTCTTATAGCCCTGGGCAACCTCATGTGAAGAAAGAGGTGTACCACAACGAGGACAGTAAGGAACAATCTTGAAGCCCTTATAGAGAAGACCCTTATCCCAGATCTGCTTTAAAGCCCACCATTCAGACTCGATAAAGTTATTGTCATATGTTACATATGGGTTATCCATATCAGCCCAGAAACCAACAGTAGATGAGAAATCCTCCCACATACCCTTGTATTTCCATACAGATTCCTTACAATGCTTGATAAATGGCTCGATACCATATTCTTCAATCTGTTCCTTGCCATCAAGACCTAACATCTTCTCAACCTCAAGCTCAACAGGAAGTCCATGTGTATCCCATCCAGCCTTACGAGGAACCATATAACCCTTCATTGTTCTGTATCTTGGAATCATATCCTTAATAACTCTTGTAAGTACATGTCCAATATGTGGCTTACCATTAGCAGTTGGAGGTCCGTCATAGAATGTGTAAGTTGGACCTTCCTTTCTGTTATCAATACTCTTCTGGAAGATATCATTGTCTTTCCAGAACTTTTCAACTTCTTTTTCTCTGTCTACGAACTTCATGTCCGCAGAAACTTTCTGATAAATCATTGCAGCTTCCTTTCTTGCCTTGTGGCTTATATTTTCTAGTACATTACGGGCATTCGTCATAAATCTGTCATACAAGCAAGCCTGATGGCTGCCTGCAGACTCATTTCTTACGAAAAAACCCCTCTGCCGTAATACAACAGAGGGGTAACATACTTATCCTAAAATCTGAATGATTACGACATACTATCATATGCGTCCCTGGCTTTAACCTGACGATGGGATTACCGTCCCCGCTTAGTCTCGTGATGATTTCAGCGAAGATGCTCAGAAGTGATGTTCGGATGGATAGTACTCGCACCGGCTCTCACCATCCCGGCTCGCTCATGCTTTTCACTCCAACCTACTGTCTTCGTCAATGCATTTGATTAGATTTTATATAATAAATGTTTAGTTGTCAAGCTGATTCTTAGCCACAATTCTCATAATCAGATCTACGCTTCCGTCAATTCCATAAGTTGAACTGTTAATTGTGAGGTCGTAATTATCTGCTTCGCCCCACTTCTTGCCTGTATAGAATGCGTATCTTTTAAGATGTGCCTTATCCTCTTTTGAAACATACTTCGCAGCCTGCTTATAAGTAAGCTTCTCTTTGCTTGTATGGTAAGTTCTCTGTATACGCAGCTTCTTAGGAGCTGTGATAAATATGCTTATATGAGGAATGTGGTTCTTAGTAAGAATATTATCCGCATATCTTCCCATGATAACATATGGTTCCTGCTTTGCTAAATCGACCAGCTTCTTAGATGTATTAAAGAACTGTACATCCGACCTTGAAAGACCATGGTACTTCCTAAAATCTCTCCACCACTGAGCCGGTGTCCTTGCTGTTTTATTCTGGAATAAAGCTCTGTCAGTTTCTTCATGTTCTTCATTACGCTGTAATATCTCGTTCATGATAGATACATCATAATAGCTGATTCTTAACTTATCAGCAAGCTTGAAACCTATATCTGTTCCGGCACAGCCATATGAACGGCCTATGCATATAATAAGATTGTCGTCCTTTCCAAATCTGTTTGCAAGATTGGACATATTAAGCTCTGCATGCTCCGGGTCAATAATATCATTTCCCTCTCTCGCTTCCTGCATAGCCATTGCTTCATCAAATATCTCACCATATTCATGCATTATTTCTTTATGAAGCTGAGGATTCTTTTTAGTGGTTCTTGCCATATTACTTATAAGTGCAAGCTCACTTCTAAGAACTGAAGAATCCGCACTGGATTTAAGCAAATCTCTTAAATCATTAATACATTTTTCCTTGTTTCCCTGATATACACGTCCCAGATTAGAACCTGTAGCTTTATATACTTTCTCATCCAGTGCGTATATTCTGTTCGCAAGTTCAGTTATTTTATCATTATCTGCCATAATGCGCACCTCCTAATTATATAAAGAATAACAGTGTGTCAATAAGGAATACTGGTACAAGGCAGCACAATGACCACACAATATACCCAAAGAAGCTTGGCATCTTAACACCATTTTCATCTGATATTGACTTAACCATGAAATTAGGTGCATTACCGATATAAGTTATTGCTCCCATAAATACCGCGCCACATGATATTGCTGTAAGCATTTTTGCAGGAACAACTCCAAGAGCTGTTGTAAGTCCTGACACAAATCCCATTGAACCAGCCGTTGTAAGGAATACAAGGTAAGTTGGTGTATTATCAAGGAAACTTGAAAGTGCACCCGTTACCCAGAACATCTGTGATGGATGTGTAAGTCCAAGTTCCGCACCTGCGCTCTTTAAAATCATAAGAGCTGGCTGCATAGTAATAAATATACCTATAAAAAGTACAGCAACTTCCTGAATGGCACCCCATGTGAAATGGTTCTTCTTTCTTATCTCTGCATTAGTTGTCTTGAATGATAAAAATGCGGCTAAAAGAATCATAACCACTTCAATAAGTGAAGTAATTGCAAGCTTAACCTCTCCAAATATAGGAATTGAGATTACCTCGCCGGCAGCATTCTGGAAAAATGATACATCCGGAAGTACTCCGCTTAATATAACTGCTACAACAATAATTACGATGAATATAATATTATGTAATCCCTCAAATCTTATAAGTGGCTCATTTTCCTTAATCTCCGGCATATAACCTGCTGCTATATCCTTCCTGTATGCTCTCTTGTCAATAAAATAAAGCACTGTTAGAAGAATAATCATGTTAAGGAGCAGTATCGGAAAGAATCTTATACTCCAGAAGAAAGGAACACCTCTTGAAAATCCCATAAGAAGTGGTGGGTCACCGATAGGTGTAAGACTTCCTCCCATATTAGATATAAGGAAAATGAAGAACACCATAATGTGAGCCTTATTTCTTCTCCAAGAATTCATCTTAATAACAGGTCTTACAAGAAGCATTGACGCACCTGTCGTTCCAATCCAGCTTGAAAGAAAGGTTCCTATTCCAAGAAGAATAACATTTACTCTTGGTGAACCAACAAGACTTCCCTCAACTGTTATGTTACCTGCTACGCAGAACAAACCAAAAAGCAGTACAATGAATGTAAGATAATCATTTACCAGACATTCAAGTACAGTCTCTGCTGCTGTTCCAGCACCATACTTAACTGCGAACGGAATTATGAAAAGCAGTGACCAGAATATTACAGCAAATGGTCTGTACTTTTCCCACCATTCTCCTTTTACAAGTGGAATTATGGCTATACACAAAAGCAGACATGCAAATGGTATACAAAGCCATAAAGGCACATTCGTCAGCTCGGCTGCCAGTGCAACCATTGGACAAATATTAATACTCATAACTTAAGCCTCCGTAAAAAAACCTGTTCCACACACGGAACAGGTAATCTTAATATTAAATTATCTCTGCACATCGAAAGACGAATTCTTCATAAGTCTCTTAATGTGGTCAACACATGTGATATTAGTATCACCTCTGATAGCATGCTTCATTACTGAAGAAGCAACAGCGAAGTTAACAGTATCTTCAGGAGTCATATTGTCCATAAGGGCATAGATAAGTCCTGATGAAAATGCATCGCCGCCACCAACTCGGTCTACTATCTCAAAATTAATTGTCTTGCTCTCATAAGTCTCTCCATTAGTATAATAGAAAGCCTTTAAAGAGTTGTTGCTTCCTGAGTGTACATATCTTACAGTTCTTGCAATAGCCTTCATATGATACTGCTCGTCTATTGCCTTAAATACTCTGTCCATGTCCTTAAATGATGGGTCCATTGTAAGACCGTCTTTAACATCAGTTCCATCTTCTCTGTATACATGGATAGGTTCGATTCCAATAAGCACATCAACATAAGGAAGGTACTTACTAAGAACATCTCTTGCAGTCTCGAATGACCAGAGCGTACTTCTCCAGTTAGGGTCGAAGCTGACAGTAAGTCCCATCTTCTTAGCTGCCTTAACTGCCATATCCATCATCTTACGGCAGTTGTAAGAAAGAGCAGGAGTGATACCGCTAATATGGAGCCAGTCATAATCCTTAAGAATCTCCTCGAAATCAACATCCTTATAGTCGTATTCTGCAAATGCAGAATCAGCTCTATCATATATTACCTGTGAAGGTCTGACAGAAACACCTTCTTCCAGATAATAAAGTCCCATTCTTCCTTCTGATCTTATAATGTGCTTGGTATGCACATCATTAGACTTAAGATAATTAATAGTTGACTTTCCAAGGTCTGAGTTAGGTAATACTGTAAAAAATGTTGAATCAACACCAAGGTTTGCAAGGGAAACCGCTACATTTGCCTCTGCTCCGCCATAATTAACTCTGAAATCATGTGTAGTTACAAGTTTTTCATAGTTAGGTGGTGATAATCTCAACATCAATTCACCAATTGCTATAAATTTCATGTCTTCCTCCAACGTCATAATAGATTAAGGGCATCAAATACCCAGTTTTGCATATTCCAATGACATATTACACCACATTTGTTCAAATTGCAAACTTGCATATTACTTTTTAATAAGATATAATTATTTTATTAATAAGTAAGGTTAAGGTACGTGTTTATGGATATATTTGAGTCTCTGAATTCTGTGCTTGTAGACTTGTTCAATGATATCTTGAACATTGAAGAAAGGGCTCTTATCACAGAAGAATTTAAGGATATTTCTGTTACAGATATGCATATTATAGAAGCAATCGGCATTGAAGAACCTCGTACTATGTCCACAATTTCCAAGTCACTTGGAGTAACAATGGGAACTCTTACAGTCGGAATCAACGGACTTGTCAAGAAAGGCTATGTGATAAGAAAGCGCGGTGAGAAAGACCGCCGTATAGTCTATGCTTCTCTTACAGACAAAGGAATTGCCGCATACAGACATCATGAGAATTTTCACAAGGATATGATTGGACATATCACAAAGGATTTAACAAAAGAAGAAGCTGAGGTTCTTACGAAAACATTTATACGGCTGGAAGATTTCTTCCATCAGATTCCATAATAACAATCAGCTTAATAAAGGAGGGGTATTATGCCAGACAACAAGAATTTACTCAATTTAGACGATTTAGCTGATGTATTTGCACAGCTTAACGATATTGAAGACGCGCCAGAAGAACTTACTGAGGAAGAAAAAGCTTCCCAGCGCAGATATGAAGAGATAATCAAGAAACATAAGAATAATAATTAATTATAATCAAGTAGAATTATTACATAACAATTCTACTTGATTTTTTTATAAAAACGGCACCATATATACTGGAATATAATTAATGGCATTTTCCCATTTATAATCTTTAGTATGAACAACATATTTATCACTTATGCGATTACTAAATTTGTCACAAAATACATCTAATGACTTATGACTTCTGTAGTTACCGGATTTTACTTCAATCGGGCATATTTTATCTCTTACTGAAATCAGGAAATCAATTTCATACAAATGATTAGATGTATCACTATCCATTGTGTAGTAAAAGAGATTATTGCCTTTCGCAGTTAACATCTGAGCTACAACATTTTCATATATATACCCTAAATTAGCATCAAGTTTATCTGAAAGAAGCTTATTATATATCACATTATCAATATAATTCTTATCCTTAAATGCAAGTGTCACAAATAATCCAACATCAGATAAAAACAACTTATATCTTCCAGAATCTTTAGTTAATGACATTCCTACACCAGGATTATTAGCATGATAAGCAATATTAACTGTAAATGAACTGAGCATATCTGGTATTAATTCACGCACCTGCTCTGCACGGGTTCCTTCTCTTGCATTAGACAAAACATACCTTGACGCATTACTGCTAAGGTTGGCTGGAATAGCGTCATAAATATCTCCTGCAAGTCCCGTTCCGTCAATTTTAGTAAAATCTTCCTCATACAAATCAACAATTTCTCTTTTTACTTCATCAACTGCCTGTAAATTATTTTGCTCTATATAAGTTTCTACTGCCTGCGGCATTCCTCCTATAAGCATATATAACCGGAAAACCCTCATAAGATTTCTATGCATGGCATTGCCGGCAGCTTTTTTATTCTTTAATAACATCTTAATCGTGTCAGCAGTTATATCATCACCAATAGCCCACAAAAATTCTTCAAAATCCATTGGATACATGGATATCTTATGTTCCTCACTCGGAATTAATATATCTCTTGTATTCTTTTTTATTGACAAAAGAGAACCCGTCTCAATATATTTATATCTTCCATCAGCAACAAGATATTTAATTGCCTGCCGTGCCTTTGGAAGCAGCTGTACTTCGTCAAATATTATCACAGATTCATTCTTATATAATCTGACACCTGTTAACTGTTGTAATTTTAAAAAGAAAAAATCCAGATTATAAGTATCATCAAATAATTCTATAATTTCCTTACTTGTATGTGCAAAGTCAATTAATATATAAGATTTAAACTCATTCTTGGCAAATTCTTCTGCTATCGTAGACTTCCCAACTCGTCTTGCGCCTTTTATTAAAAGTGCATATTTATTGCTTCGTTTCTCTTTCCACTCAAGTATTTCTTCATATATTTTTCTCTTAAACACAGGTTTTCCCATAGTATTATCACCCCTTTTAATATAATATAACGCAAATCCCCGTTCGTGTAAATACAATTTTCGCGCAAATCCCCATTCATATTACCTCGATTTCTACCCAAATCCCCATTCATTAAGTATAATATTTTGCGAAATCCCCGTTCATATAGATTATACCTTGTAATATTAACATTTATTCATATATAACATATGGAAACAGCCACCCTTAGGTTTCCCCGCGGGTGGCTGTTCCATCTTTATATGAAAGTGTTTGAAAGAAAAAAGCTTATTTATTGGCTGTGATGCCTGCTGTCTTATAGACAAATGTTACACTTCCGGCTTTGTCATCTGACTTGCCTAAGAATGAATTGTATTCCTGACCTGCCTTAACTACTGCCTTGATTGTATCAACGGCTGTCTGTGCGTCTGAGTCTACAAGCTTTGTGATAGGCTCAATTGCTTCGCTGTTAAACTGTGCCATTCCATCCTTTAATGTAATTGCACCTTCGTTTAACTGTGTAACTCCATCTGCAAGTGTTCCTGAACTATCCTTTAATGTAGCTGTTCCATCTGCAAGCTGTGATACTCCACTCTTTAATGTGTCGTTATTAGCTGTAAGCTGTGAAAGTCCGCTCTGAAGAACTGCTGTTCCTTCCTGCTGGAGTTTTCCGGCATTAAGATTTAATGCATATAAGCTTGAGCAGAGAGTTCCTTCCTTGTAAGTTGAGAATGAACCAACTGAAGTGCTAAGTGTGTTAAGACCTGTGCTTAATGTACCAAGACCTGCTTTAAGCTGCTTAGAACCTGCACTTAACTGTCCTGCACCTGCACTTAACTGGTCAATTCCTGCTTTAAGGGCATTTGCACCAGTATTAACCTGACCTGCTCCTTCATTCAATTTAGTAATTCCATTAAAGAAACTGTTCTCTCCGCCAGCTGTAAGGGATGTCATCGTATCATTAAGTAGACCGTATGCCTTATAAGCCTGTGAAAGTCCACTGGAAATAGCTACAAGATTTGCGTCTGCATCACTATTTGCCTTTGCTTTTAATTGTTCTAATGTATATTTGTGTTCTGTATCTGCTGCTGCATATTTAGCAGTTAATGCACTAACCATTGCTGTTCTTATACCAATCTTACCTGTTGTAATATTTGTATCATTATAGTTCTGCATTATAAATGCGGCTGCCTTGGTACACTGATTTTCATCTGTAATATCTGCTGTAGCAGATATACCTACATTAGCAAGTGTTGTCGCAACTGTAATTTTCTGCTCACCTGTCATTGCAGCCGGATTATATCCTAATTTTCCACCAATAACTGCCATTGCTAACTGATAAAAACTGTCATACGCATTATCATATTTTTGTTTTGCTTCTGTCATTCCTGATGTTAATGTTCCACCTATTTTATCTGCTCCTTCAGCTAATGCTGCTGCACCCGTTGCCAATTCTCCCGTTCCATCTGTCAATGACTTTGCCCCAGTAACAAGCGCTCCTGCACCAGATAAAGCACTATCAATTCCTGCATCAAGTGTTGCAGCGCCTGCTGCCAGATCACCTGCCCCCTTAGCTGCCGAAGCAACACTGCTGTCAAGATTGTTATCCTTAAGAGTATTATAAAGAGTTCCGATTCCGTCCGCATATGTCTTCATGTTGTCATTAAGTGAAACTGAACCCTCATATGCACTTGCAGCGCCATCTGCGTATGCATATATACCATCCTTAAGAGAAGAAGCACCTGTATTTAACTGGTCAACACCATCAGTAAGTGCCGGAATTGCATCACTTAACTGCTGTGTTCCATCCTGTAATGTAACCGTTCCGTCTGCAAGCTGTGTTGCTGCATCATCTAATGAAGCAACAGTTTTCTTTAAATCATCTAAAGTAATGTCATCAGCATTCATATCTGAAAGAAGATTAGATGTTGCAACAGACATTGTCATATCAAGTGAGAAATTCTTAACATCTGCTGTTAATTCAAAATACTCAGGAATATCAAGGTCAAGTGACTTATCATTAAACTTAAGATTCATAGTATCCTTAAGTCCTGGCATTGTCATACCGACTGCCACAATATTATCTCCGACCTTAGTAAGCTTACCATTAGTAACCTCAACATTTGAGAATACATCTGTTGGAAGCATCATACCTGTAATCATTGTAAATGGTACGGCAACTGTCTGCTTCTTACCATTAATTGTTACAGTTTTCTTCTGATTATTAGTGTAATCAAAACGTATTGTAACCTTTCCGCTCTTTCCGGCCAGATCTTCCGGCTTAATTTCCTTGCCATCAAGCTTGTAAGTAACCTTCATTGTTACTGGCGCATTTTCACTTGACTCAGTCTTATTAAGAGTCTCATTGCCGTTACCGTCTGTAATCTTTTCATTGACAGTGATGTGATTCTTGTTACCGGAAGCATCATTGAATACATAAACTGTTTCCTGTCTTGTGTTAGTTGCAAGTGTGCTCTTGTTAGACACTGCAAGTTCATTAGTTATTGCCTGTGTAATCGTAGCCTCTGTACTGCCTGCTGCCATCTCTGTTACATAAGCTGTATCCGTTCCTGTTGTTGCAGCTGTATTAGCACCGCAGCCAACAAGACTTGCCGCAGTAAGAACAACACACATTAAAACTGAACTATATCTGAATAAATTCTTCTTTACCATAATAAATCCTCCTAATTTAATTTTGACTGTTCTTCTTCGGCTTAAAACCTAAACTTGTATGAATAATCACCTTATCAAGCAATACGAAAAGTGATGGAAGAACAAATATAACGACAAACATACTGATGATTGCGCCTCGTGCCATAAGTGTACAAAGTGAAGCAATCATATCAACACTGGCTATCATACCTACACCAAATGTTGCTGCGAAGAAACCAAGTGCGCTGACAATAATAGATGGAATAGATGTTCCAAGTGCTATTGATATAGCCTCTTTCTTAGAGTTACCAGCGGCTCTTTCTCTCTTATATCTTGTAGTCATAAGAATTGCATAATCGACTGTCGCACCAAGCTGAATAGTTCCGATTACTACCGAAGATATAAATGGTATCGTTGTTCCTGTATAATATGGAATACCCATATTAACAAATATAGCAAATTCAATAGCAGCAACCAGAATAACCGGAAGAGATATTGACTTTAATACGAAGAAAATAATAAAGAATATCGCAACAATTGAAACTGCACTAACTGTCTTAAAATCCTTATCAGTAATAGTGATAAGATCCTTAGTACAAGGAGCTTCTCCAATTACCATAGATTTAGCATCATACTTCTTTGCAATTGCATCAACCTTATTAATCTGGTCATTGATTTCATCAGAAGCAATTGTGTAATTAGTTGATACCATCATAATCTGGTATTCATCACCCTTAAGCTCTGAAACAAGCGAATCAGGAAGCATTTCCGTAGGGATTTCTCCACCGAGTGCTGAGTCAATACTTAATGCAAATGAAATTCCGTCCAGATCATTTACCTCATTCATCATTGCATTAGAATCCTCTGCTGAAAGATTACTGTCTGCAAGAATCATATATATAGAATTAGTTCCGTCAAAGTTGTCGGCAAGCAGCTTGTTAGCCTGCGAACAGTTAAGCTTCTCTGGAAGTGTATCAGATAAATCATAGTAAACCTTAGTATTGTTATATCCGTAGATTGCCGGGCCAAGAAGCAGAACGAATATTATAAGGAATATCCATGAATGATTAACTATCCATCTTGCCGGCTTATCAAAATTCGGCATAATCTCTCTATGCATTGTCTTCTCAAGAGCCTTGTCAAATGTAAGAATAAGGGAAGGAAGTATTGTAACACAACCAATAACACCCAATACAACACCCTTTGCCATAACAACACCAAGGTCAAGACCAAGTGTAAAGCTCATAAAGCAGAGTGCGATGAATCCTGCAACAGTTGTTATGGAAGAACCAACAACTGATGTAAGTGTATTCCCAATAGCAACCGCCATAGCTTCTTGATGATCATCTGGAGTTTCTTCCTTAGCTTCCTTGTAACTGTGCCATAAGAATATAGAATAATCCAGAGTTACACCAAGCTGAAGTACCGCTGCCAGTGCTTTCGTTATGTATGAAACCTCACCTAAGAAATAATTAGAACCAAGGTTATACACAATTGCCATACCTATACTTAACATAAAGAATACTGGTACAAGGAATGAATCCATAAATATAGCAAGTACGATACATACAAGAACAACCGCTACAAGTACATAAAAAGGAGTCTCCTTTTCTGCCATTGTCTTAGTATCTGTAACTACAGCAGACATACCGGCAATATAACACTGATTATCCGTAACATCTCTTACTTCCTGAATAGCCTTCATTGTATCGTCACTTGATGTTGTATCATCAAAGAATATTGCAAACAACGTAGCTCCTGAATCCTCATTTTCAAAATAAGAACGGAACTTATCAGGAAGAATTTCTGAAGGAACATCATCTCCTACTATTCCACTATAAGAGATAACTGACGCTACATGGTCAACCCCCTCAACCTTCTTTACCAACTTAGAAACATTTGACTTATTCATTCCGTCAACGACGACCATTGCATAAGCGCCCTTTCCGAAATCATCAAGCAAAATGTCCTGTCCCTGCATAGTGTCGATATCACTTGGCAGATAATACAGGATATCGTAATTAACCCTGGTATTAAAGTAACCAAGAACTGATGGAATCAACAGCAGGAAGCTAAGAACCAGAATTGGAATTCTTAACTTAACAACAACTTTTCCAAACTTTTTCATATAAATAACCACGCCTTTCTGTAAGATGCAAATGCCAACAACCCTTAGTCATATAAGTATTCATGTCTTTAACAAATATGACCGATAGTCATTTTCAATTTCAGTTGACATTATAGCACCTCAAAACACATAGTCAATAGAAAATTGACCAAAAGTCATTTTTTAATATTTATTTTATAATTGGGTTGGTGTATAATAACAATAAAAGGTGGTGTAATTATGGGAAAGCTTGAAGCTAACAAACAACAGAAACTTACTTCTCTGCTGAATACTGCATTTAATCTCTTTACTACCCAGGGGGTTACGAAGACTTCTATTGCGGAAATTTCTCAGAAAGCAGGTATTGCTAAGGGTACATTTTATCTGTATTTTAAGGATAAGTATGATATAAGAAACCGTCTTATATCACATGAATCAAGTAAATTATTTAAGAATGCCGTCGCTGATTTAGAAGAATTTTCTATAGAGAAGGACGAACAGTTAGGTTTCGAAGAAAAAATAATATTTATAATTAATCATATTGTAGATGAACTGAATTCTAATCAGACTCTTCTTACATTTATATCAAAAAACCTTAGCTGGGGAATCTTCAAGGAAGCTCTCACAACTAAGGTTGCATCTGATGATATTAACTTTAAAGATGTATATTATGAAATGATTAACGCTGAGGATATCTCACTTGAAGAGCCTGAAATAATGCTCTTCCTTATTGTTGAGCTTGTAAGTTCAACTTGCTACAGCGCAATTCTTTATAAAGAACCTGCTGACATAGATACTATCAAACCTTACCTCTTCAAGACAGTACGCGCAATCATAAGAGAGCACACTATCCAGTAGCTGCTTACGCTTTCCCTTCAAGCTCCTGATATATATCCCTCTTTGACACACCTCTGTCCTTTGCCGCAGCTTTCATGGCTTCTTTCTTGTCCATACCCTGCGACATATACATCTGCACATGTTCTGACACACTCATGTTTTCCCACTGCTTTCTTGCCTCGGCCTTTAACTGCTCACGGCTCTTTCCGGCAATCACAAGCACATATTCGCCTCTCGGCTCATTATTTTCATAATATTCACATGCAGATTCAAGCGTGAATTCCATAGAATTCTCATATCTCTTGGTAAGCTCCTTACATATAGTAATCAATCTGTCGCCCCCAAGCGTATCTTGCAGTTCTGCAAGTGTCTTAGTAAGTCTATGCGGTGCTTCATATATAATCATAGTCCTTGTTTCACATGCTAACTCTGCAAGAACTTCTTTTCTCTCATTCTTATCCGCTGGTAAAAATGCTTCAAATGCGAATCTTCTTGTCTCGCGTCCTGACATTGTGAGTGCAGTTATACATGCAGCCGGTCCCGGAAGTGAAGTAACCCTGATACCTGCTGCCCTGCATTGCTTTACAAGCTCCTCACCTGGATCCGATATTCCCGGAGTTCCCGCATCGGTAATTACAGCCACATCCATTCCACCTAAGATTTTATCAACAAGAACCTTTGCCTTATCATACTTATTAAATTCATGATAGCTTGTCATAGGTGTCTTTATTTTAAAATGATTAAGCAGCTTAATACTGTTTCTTGTATCCTCTGCTGCAATCAGGTCTGCCTCTGAAAGCACACGCAAAACCCTGTAAGTAATATCCTCAAGATTACCAATAGGCGTTGCACACAGATACAGCATACCCGGTCCGTCTTTCTTTACATTTTTTTCATTATCCATAATAAACCTCTATCTATTCATACATTTTTAGAAGCGCATCAGTGTAAGTACCGTCCGTCTTGTATACAATAAGCGGTTCTTCAACAATAAGCTGGGAATTACCTCCCTTAACCGCTTCTATAAGCACCATATTGGCAGCCTTATTCACATAAGGATACACCAGCCTCATTCTCTTCGGCTCAAGATGGTACTTTCTCATTGTGTCAAATATATCAACAAGTCTGTTCGGTCTGTGAACCATATACATTTTCCCTTTAGATTTAAGACAACGGCTTGCTTCCCTTATAACATCATCAAGATTACACAGAAGCTCATGCCTTGCAATTGCCTTGGCACTGTCTGGATTAACAATACCGTGATTTTCATTCATATATGGCGGATTGCTTGTCACAACATTAAAAGAAGCTTCCCCAAATATAGTGGAAGCTTCCTTAATATCACCCTTAACAACACTGATTCTGTCCTCAAGATGATTAAGCTCCACATTTCTTCTGGCAAGCTGTGCGCTTCCCTCCTGAATCTCAAGAGCACTGTATGTGCTACCTGGATTCTTAGACTGCATAAGCACCGGAATAATACCATTACCGGTACCCATGTCCAGCACCCTGTCTTTCTTCCCTGCCGTGGCATAAGTAGACAACAGCACTGCGTCCATTCCAAAACAAAAAATATCTGTATTCTGTATAAGCTTTAGTCCATCTCTCATCAAATCATCAATTCGTTCATTAATCATCACTAATATGGGCTTTTCCTTCTTTTCTTTCTAATTCTTCAAGTGCCTTAAGTTCCTTATCATCATCAATGCGGACCTTATCAAATCTTCTTTTTCTCTTAAAACGAAGCTCCTCAACCGGATATTCCTTAAGTTCCTTTTCGTCATTATCATGAGTTATTAATACCTTAACTCTCTGCCTTAAAACATTGACACTTGAAACCTCACCAACCAGTTTATCTGGTGTAGTAACAGAATCTCCCACATTAGGCAGATGACTATTTAATTCCTCATATGTATCCTGCTCATTCTTTAAACAACACATAAGTCGTCCACACACACCTGAAATCTTAGTTGGATTAAGTGACAGATTCTGCTCCTTAGCCATCTTAATAGATACCGGATTGAATTCTGGTAAAAATGTGGCACAACATAAAGGTCTTCCGCAGGAACCAATTCCACCAAGAATCTTAGTCTCATCCCTTACTCCAATCTGTCTTAATTCAATTCTTGTCTTAAATACTGCAGCAAGATCCTTAACAAGCTCTCTGAAATCAATTCTTCCATCAGCAGTAAAATAGAACAGCACCTTATTATTGTCAAATGTATACTCAGCCTTAATAAGCTTCATGTCAAGATTATGCTTTGCAATCTTCTCAAGACATATCTTAAATGCTTCTTTTTCCTTTTCTCTGTTTTTTAATTCTCTTTCATCATCTTCTGGTGTTGCAACCCTTATAATTGCCTTTAGAGGCTGGATAACCGCTGTATCTTCAACCTCCCTTTCACCTAGAACAACCTGTCCATATTCAACTCCTCTGGCAGTCTCAACAATAACATGCTGTCCTGTTTCGACTGAATATTTCCCAGGTGCAAAAAAATATATCTTTCCAACCTGTCTGAATCTAACTCCAACAACTTTAGTCATCTATACTCTCCATTCTATGAATTTTCCTTAATCGCCATAATAAGCAATTCAATAACCAGATCAAAATTAACATTTGCCTGAAGTCTCACCTTAACCCTGTCAATAGAATTAATAATATCCTGTAAACCTTCATATGACATAGTCTGTGCCTGACTCTTTATCAGTGTCATCTGGTCATTAAATATGAGCAGATTAGTATCATTCGTACTCTTAAACATAAGTACATCCCTGTACCACATAAGCATAAGGTCAAGGTAATCATCAATAGTCAGCTTATAATTGGTAACTCTTTTCACCGATGTCATAATATCAGCCGAATCCATATCCTTAGCATTCTTAATAACATCCATTACATCACGTCTTAACTCTGCAAACTCAGTAGATTCAACCATAGTCATTGCCCTGCCGATTCGTCCAGCTGCAAATCTTGCTGCAAATTTACACTCGTAATCACTGATATTATCATAGTGGTCTTTAAGATATTTAATAACTACATCATCCTTAAGTGGCTTAAGATCAAGCACAACGCATCTTGACAGAATAGTCTGTAAGAAAACATCCGGATTATTAGCAAGCAGAATAACAATTCCATAAGCCGGCGGCTCTTCAATTGTCTTAAGCATTGCATTCTGTGCTGCAACAGTAAGCTTGTCTGCTTCATCAATAATGTATATCTTGTAAGGACTGCTGTAAGGCTTAATCTGCATATCCGATACAAGCTGGTCTCTTATATCATCAACACCGATACTTCCCGGCTTCTCATGTCCAACCCATATAATATCCGGCTGGTTCTTACTTGCCGCCTGTATACAGGAATGGCACACCCCGCAAGGCTCAACACCGCCCGCCTCACACTGCAGTGTCTGTGCAAATGTGCTGGCAATAAGCTTCTTTCCTGAACCAAGTCCTCCGCTGATTACATAAGCATGAGATACCTTTCCCATAGATATTGCACTCTGCAAATGTTCTTTAATAGTCTCATATCCATATATATCTGAAAAATTACCCATACTTATTCCTCTTTTCATTACTTATCTGTAATATTATAACACATATTGCTCCTATGTTGAAATATCTAATAACAATCCCCTTATATCATCAATAGCTCCAACTATTGCAAGATGATCCTTTTCATCTTTTACCAGTTCTCTGGCAAGATTATCAAGATTCTCATCTACCATCTTAACAATTCCATACACCCTGTGTCTTCCTCTCCTGTCAAGAAAGTTCTCTCTTGAAAACTTGTGTGAACGGTTTACAACTTCATTTAGAAATCCTTTAACAAGCTCTCTGTACTTCTTCATATCTCTTATATCCATATGCTTTGCAATCTTTTCACCCTGCTCGGTAATTTCCTGCATCATATTTCCCAGTTTTTCCTGAAGGTCTTTCTCCTCAATATTGCTAATCAGTGTAAACTTAAAACTATCATCTGATTTTTCCTGTGCTTTAACCGGAGTGGTCTGATTAGCCGGTGCTATATCTTTAACCTTAATATCCATACATACCTCCTAATATGGCACTTTTAACTTCACTAATGCAATCCTCTAACTCTCCATTATTGCTAAACCTTCTTGTAATACCAGCCTTAGCAATATTCTCTTCTGAAAAATCCTCACTGTCTGCAAGAAATCTTCTGCACATTTCCTCATAGTGTGGATTATCCTGTTTCTGTTCTCTGTGGATAGCCCTTGTGAGTCTCAATCCATCTTCTACTTCAATGTATATCGGCATAATATGCTGTTTTCCATAGAATTCACAGAATTTATCATACGCTTCAAGCGTTCCTATAACCAGATACCTGTTACCACTGTTAAGGTCAATCTGTCCGTCATCAGCTGTAAAATACTTCCACACACCATACACAGTATTATATTCTCTCAGTTCAACAATCCTGCCGCTCTCCTGCATCTTAACAGCTGTCTCATCATTTACAAAAAAATACTCAACCCCATCGGTCTCCCCGGCTCTCATTGGTCTTGTTGTATACAATATAACAGTATTAAGCTTCAGACTTTCATCTTCAATTAGGTTTTTATATATTTTATCCTTGCCGGACGCGCTTTTTCCCATAATAAATGCTATCTCAGGCATCTTATCTTTCCTTCCTTAAGACCGGGTACTTCCAGCCCGGCATTTATCGCACTCTTAATAATTCTGCATACATCACCGGTAATCCGCTCGCCTACATTAACAACAGGCATTCCCGGTGGGTATATAAGAACCGATGACATACTTATTCTACCACATATATCAGGTGAATTAACAGATAAATCTTCATATCCATTTTCATCCATTAAATCAATTGCATCTGCCGGACACATACATACTTCCGGCTTGTTGTTAATCGCATACCCTAAGCTTTCCCCTACATCATTTTCACTGTCTTTGCTTTCAACTTTCCAGCTTTCATCAATCTCCTTCAATGCACTAAGAAATCTGTCATAATACTCCTGTTTATCAGCAACTGAAGTCATTGCAATAACATATTTAAATGATGCCATCTCAAGCTGCACCTTATATTCATCCAATAACCTGTCATACAGGTACTTTCCATCATCACATATAAGAATAATCTTAGAAATATCATCACTATCCATCAATCTTATATTATTAAGTTTTGCAATATTTTCTCTTAAATTCTTAAGTCTGTTTATATATTCATTAAAAATATAATTTCCCTGTCCTTCAATAATTCTCATACACCTGTCAATACTCGCCATAAGAATATATGAGGGGCTTGTTGTCTGATATATATTCCAAAATCTTTCCACTTTATCATAATCTACATAATTTCCAGAAATATGTAGAAGTGCAGTCTGTGTAAGTGCCGGTAATGTTTTATGAATACTGTTAATTACAATGTCAGCCCCAGCTTTTACTGCCGACTCCGGAAATTCATCACTGAATTCAAAATGTGCCCCATGCGCTTCATCAACTATAAGTGGTATTCCTTTTTCATGCAGATAACTGGCAATCTCCCTTACCTCTGACACAACACCTTCATAAGTCGGAGAAGTTATAATAACCGCCTGTGCATCCCTGTTATTTTCAACACATTTTCTAATCTGTTCTAATGATAGTCCTCTGTATATTCCTGTATCATTATCAACCTCCGGTATAACATATACTGGCTCTAACTGTGCCATAATCAATGCATTGTACACTGACACATGACAGTTTCTTGCAACGATAATCTTTCCTTTTCTTTTCGTCGCACCGCATATAGCTGATAATATTCCTGCTGTACTTCCATTTACAAGCATCAGTGTTTTATCTGCTCCATACAATTTTGCTGCCCTGTCAGATGCATTTTTAATAATACCATCCGCATTATGCATATTATCAAATCCGTCAATCTCGGTAATATCAAGTTCTGAAGTACTTGCATATTCAGTATTGCGCTTTCCTCCTGGCATATGCATCGGCACATAACCAGCTTTTGAATACTCTTCAAGTTTTGCCAGAATATCTATATTTCCCATCAATACAACTCCATTATCTCTTATTCTGTAACCATAAGCTTTACTGTTACTTCATCATGGCTTCCAATTGCATCTGTAACTTCATACTTAATATCATAAGTACCTGTCTGGTCAAATGTATATCTTCCAACAGTCACAATCTTTGCAGTAATATCATTACCACAAGTATCAGTTGCAGTAACCCCTGACATTACATCTATACTCTGACCAATCTTTGTCTGAATGTCCTTTGCCCCTTCTATTTTAACACTATAAGCATTCCACGGATTATTGTCGTCAGGGTCTGTAGGATCCCAGCCGGCATATGCACTGTCCTCTGGAATCTTTATAGAATCCGGCTTACCAAGTGGTCCAGGATTAACTGCATCATCATATATAGTTACACCTGTTCCCGATGGACAGTTATCATATATCCACTTTACATCCCTAACGCACATTCTAACGCATCCAAGAGAAGCATAATCACCAAGCTTATTGTACTGTCCATCCTCCAGATCACCCTTATTCATTGAATAATATGGAACAGAATGGAACAGATAACCTCCACTTATTCTGAATGCATAACGTCCATAAGTACCATCAACCATATATCCCCATTCGTACTTATCTGATGTTACATAATTCTCACCCACAATAGTTTCGTCGCCTGCTTTTCCACATGATGTTGCAAATGCTTTGACTGGTATAGTGTATTCTCCATTCTCATCAATCCCATACACTGTAGCACAGTTAGCAGCTCTGTTTACTTTAATAAAATATGGAAGATAAACTCCTTCTGGTGCAATGTATTCTTGTTCTTTTGATTCAGGCTCTTTATTATCAATCCACACAACTTCCCTTGCCGCTGTTGTCTCTTCTGTTGAAACAACTGTCTGTTCATCATTACTCCCATGATTATCATCCTGTTTTTCCTTATTATAATGAGACAACATAATTCCAGCAGTTACTGCTCCTGCAATAGCAATCACAGCAACAGCAATAAATATAACAAGTGTCAGATTTCTCCTGAACCATGACTTTCTTCTTCTTAAATATTTATAATTAATGTTTCCTTTTGACATAATATCCTCCTTCGTTCATTACAAAACATTTATATGTGTTTATAAATGTTTTTAACGCAAAAAAAGCTGTTTCATCACGAAACAGCTTTAAGTGCCTAGAACCGGAATCGAACCAGTGACACGAGGATTTTCAGTCCTCTGCTCTACCGACTGAGCTATCTAGGCTTAGTAGCGGGGACAGGATTTGAACCTGTGACCTTCGGGTTATGAGCCCGACGAGCTTCCGAGCTGCTCTACCCCGCGGCATTCACTATATATATTATGTTAAATAGATGTAAAATATACATCAAAGTGGGCGGAGAAGGATTCGAACCTTCGAAGGCAGTGCCAGCAGATTTACAGTCTGTCCCCTTTGGCCACTCGGGAATCCACCCATTTATCATAGGCAGACATAACGAATCATATCTGCCAACGAAACTTTTTGAAGTTTACCACACATATCAGTTCATTGCAAGTCTTTTTTTATATTTTTTTCACATATCTTTTCTAAAAAAAAGCTTGCCATTCTACGATGTTTGTGTTATTGTAGCCATACGAAGCACTTCCCTTACCGGAAGCATCTGCTTCTTCTTATTCTGTAGTATTCCTACAGAATTCCCCGTTTGACAGATTTTTTAATGCCACGCCTTCTTTTTGCGGACAATCCGCTATGACAGGAGGTCAAATGACATATCAGGAATTTAAAGAAACAATCTGTGTAATGATGAAAAAACGTCTGGACGGACAGGCAGACGTAACCGTCCAGGATATCATCAAAAATAACAATACGCATCTGGACGGCCTTATGATTGTATCCCACCAGTCCAATCTCTCACCCACCATCTATTTAGATTACTATTTTAACCGGTTCCAAAATGGTGTCTCTCTTTCGTGTATCTGCGAAGAGATTTTGTGTGCCTACCGTGCACATTCCATCCCGCACGACATCGACATCTCATTTTTTACCGATTACAGCAAAGTCAAATCCCGCATTGTCTTCAAACTGATTAATTATGAGAAAAACCGCGAGCTGCTCTCAAAAGTTCCGCATTACCGTTTTCTAGATCGGAAGAGCG
>OLJA01000385.1_pt1 | contig 31166 bp, 22 predicted proteins | sample 1601401 | NCBI WGS metagenome assembly OLJA01 (sample SAMN01915217, study PRJEB22387) | human gut metagenome | isolation source: stool | host: Homo sapiens | place: USA | reverse complement strand
CTGGTGATTCGGACACAGGAGCGCTTCATTTTGAGGCCTGTGTGTCCGATTCGGGAGAAACGGACACGGAAAGCACCAGCGGGCTTAGTTCCAGCGATCCGACATGGCGAAACTGTTGTGCATGAGATTGCTGGACGTGTACAGCACGTCGCCGAGCAGCTTCGTATTGCGCTTCCGCAGGTAGTCCGCCATCTCGTCATTGGCCGCCGCGAGACGGGCGGTGACGGACGGGGCGTCCGTTGCGCCGGCAATCGCAAGCGCATCATCCGTACGTTCCACCAGACGGTGGCCGAAGGAACGGACATCTTCCGAGAAGCCCTCGACCGCGTTGCTGGTCTCGTAGAAGTGCGCGTCGGCGAGCGTTGCAATCAGGCGGTTCGTCCAATACAGGCAGTCCGTGGAAACTTCCGGCGTGGTGTCGCGCAGGTAGGCGGGGGTGTCGTCGACGTTCGCATAGAACGGGGCGGACGTGGTGAACGCGCCGGAACCGTACGAAATCCACATGATCGAACGGCTTTCGACGGGCGCGTACGGGCGAATCTGCATGGCCACCATGTGTCCGGTGCGGTTGATGCCGATCGGACGGTAGCGATGGCGGCTTTCCTCAGTTCCCTGCGTGCCGTACGGGTCATACGGGGTGCCTTCGAAGTGCGAACCGAGCAGGAAGTCGACATCCTCGACGGTCACGGCATTCTCCGGTTCGAGACACCATGGAATATCGTCCGATTCAGGGGTAAGGTTTTCCGCGTCGGCCGGATCGAGATAGCGGTACATGTACCAGGCGCGTGGCGTGTTGTAGATGTGGTCCTTCGCGGTGGCGGTGCCGAATACGATACGCGGGTTGCAGTGGCCGCCGTTCATGCCGCCCTGCGTACCCGCCGCGCGCCCAAGATGGTGCGTTTCGATGAATTCCTGCAGATCGGCGCTACACATGAATTCACGTGCGTCGCTGAAGGCGTCATCAAAATCGAAATAGTCGATGCCAAGCTGGTTGGGGATGATCGCGCATTTGTCGTCCGGCACGCGGCGGGCGATCCAGTGGTGGCCGCCGATGGTTTCGACGTACCAGATTTCGTCCACGTCGGAAATGATGATGCCGTTCGATTCGTACGTTCCGTACGTTTCGAGCAGTTCGGCCAGACGTTTCACGCCTTCGCGCGCGGTGTTGACGTACGGCAGCACGAGGGTGATGATGTCTTCTTCGCCGATGCCGCCTGGGGTTTCCGGCTTACCATTGGCTTCGTCGGCCGACTGCAGTGCGACCAGCGGGTCGGCGGCGAGCACGCGCTCGTTGACGGCGATGGTTTCGGTGGCGCTCATGGCCACGTTGCGTTCGTTGACGCCAGCTTCCGCAAGGATTCCACGATTTGGAAGCACGTTCGGTACGATGCTGTACCGGCATGGATTGTCGGAAAGGTCGATTTCAACGTGGCTCAGCACACTGCGGTAGTGCCGCGGCTGCTCCTGCGGTGCGACGACTACGAATTTCTTGGGATCGTAACGTCCCGAACCAGAGTCGTCATCTCGGGCGATGATGGTCGAACCGTCGTAACTTGCTTTTTTGCCTACAAGAATTGTGGTACATGACATGGTTTCGATTGTAGGCACACCAACACTCCGAAGGCCATTTCGACGCCCGTCCGACGCCCGTGGTGGCGATTGGTCCGAATATGCTGTATACTGTGTTGCTGTTGCCCCTCTAGCTCAACGGTTAGAGCAGCGTCCTTTTAAGTCGTGGGTTGTGGGTTCGAATCCCACGGGGGGCACAGGTTCGAAGTCCTGGAAGCCGATGGTTCTCAGGACTTTTTCATTTGTTTCGGGATGAGGTCTCAGCACTTCAATACGGAACGCACCATATCGCGCACCCTCTTTCGCTCACGAATCGCAATTTCGGTCGATTATTTCGCGACGTGCGCCGAAAAGTATGGAAAATAAGGCGATTTATACCCCCTACCGCACTATGCGGTACCACCTTTCGCTCACAATCGTAAGAAAACGAGCGAAATCGCAATATGTGTTCCGAAATGAATAGCGAACAGCCCGCGGGCGATTCGCGGACGGACCATACGCATGCAACCGGCGTGGTGCAATCGAGGATAATGATAGACTCGAATATATCGAACATTTGTTCGTATAGATTCGGTATTACGGGAAATTCCCCACTATATACAGTGGGCAAACGTACGAAACGCCACTACAGGTAGTGTATACTGATGAACGGCCTGCTCAGCCAGGCAAAATCAAAAAACGTGGCCGACAAGGCTTTCCACACCAAAGGAAGCCGATTTGCATAGGGAGGAAAAGAATGACCGTGACCGTCTTCACCAATCCGAACAATCCTCAATGCGAGGCCACCGAACAAGAGCTTTCCAAACTGGGAGTGCGGTACGTGGCGGTCGATTTGACGCAGAATCCGTCCACATTCGAACAGATCAAGGACGCCGGCTTCAAGCAAATTCCGGTCGTCATCTCACCGAATTCCTCATGGAGCGGACATCGCCCCGACCTCATCCGCCAGCTGGCGCAAAGCATCGCGGCGTAGGCGCGGCAACAGCAGTCAAGCATCCAGACAGCCGGAAGGCACGAATCCCAAACGGCAATAATCCGGAAGAATCAAATCCCCCGCGGCAAAACCCGCAACAAAACCCCACTGCAATCGTCCGAAATCGTTCAAAATCAGCCACCCAAAGCAAAGCGGCCAGCCGGAACATCGCCCGACCAGCCGCTTAGCAAAACCCGCAAAACGCAAAAACCAGCCTACATACGACCGGCAGTGGACGGGTCGATCTTCATGGTCTGGAATCGGTGGGCCATGAAATCGTCATTGAAATACGTGGCGAAGAACTGCGAAACGGGCGAATTCTGCGCAACCCCAGCCATGCGGGAATACCAAGCATCAAGGGCCATCAGCGTCATCACACCGTCGACGAAAAGGAAAATGAAGCAGACCAGCGTCAACGAATAGCGAATCTTCCACGGAATACGCTGGATCAATCGCAACAATCGCGGCAAAATCAACTTGACCCAAATCAAGCCGAGGATACCCCAGAAGAACATGTATTTGCCGGACGTACGCCCGTCAATCGAAAGCCATTGCCCCGTGTAATCCCATGCGCGAATACCGAACGCGGCCTGCATGAACCAGCTGGTGAAATATTCGAACGCGCCACCGATCACCGCGCTTGAGCAGAAAATCAGCAACCAATTTGACTGCCACAAATGGTTGAGCAACACGGTGACGATCACCACGCCGAAACCATAGATGGGCGAGAACGGCCCCCATAGGAAGCCCGCACGGTCCTGGTATTCGCCAAACAGGATGAAATGGTAGATGGTTTCGATCACCAAACCGAACACACAACCAATGGTGAACAGCCAGAACAGATTGAAGAAATCCAGCGAAATATAGCCTTTGCCGGTCAGGTCGCGGCCGGCCATGCCTTGGGAGGCGGCGTTCTCATACGCGCTGCGGGCGTCCATGCGCCGCAACGCGAACTGCAGCCGGCGCTCCTCCCGCAGCGATGGGTCGGCGGTGATGTGCAGGGCGATCAGCACGACAAGCTGGACAGCCGGGCTGACAAGGTTCAGGCCAAGCCCCTTCAACGCCAGCGACAGCAGGCCTTCGGCGAGCGTAAGCGGAATCAGCAGGTACGTCCATTGCGCGATGTGCCGGCGTTTGTTCCTGAAAAGCAGCACGCCGAACACCGTCAGGCACGCGGTGGTGACCATCAGCACGACCGCGTGAATCGCCGACAGAATCGTGGTGAGGCTCAGCGCGTCGAACGTCATATCGCCGGAAAGCACGGCCTGCACGACGTACAGGCACGACAGCACGATGATCGGCAGCGTCACCACGCCTTCAATAAGCATGACGATGCCGTAAATGCGAACGATTAACGGCAGACGACGGTCAGCGGGATTGCCGACTTCGCCAGTGCCCTGCTTTCCGCCTTCTTCGATAGCCGCGATTTCGGTTTCGGCGGCAATCGCCTTGATTTCTCCATCCGTCTTGCCCGCGGCGGAATCCTCGGATCGTGATTCAGATTGTGCGGTTTCGCTCATATGCCGCTCCTTCCTTCAGCCCACGCTACCAAACGTAGGCAATATCCGCCGCAAGAAAAGCGGTTCAGGTGCGATTATTGGCGGACGCGAGCAAAAGAGGGGGACGTCAGCTGGCTGCAATCGCCATTCGCACACCACCTTTCGCTCACGTCCGCAAGAAATGGCGATGCATAGCGCATCGTGAGCGAATGGGGGTATAAATACGGACGGAAAATAGCGATTTATTACCACCTTTCGCTCACGGACATACAGAAATGGCGATTTGTCACGGACGTGAGCGGAAGGGGCTACGTCAGCCGGCGATGGTTTTGCCGAGGCTTTGCCGCAGTACTCGACCCGATTTCCGTCATCCATGAAACGCGATGGCGATTGTCCCGGAGCGCGTTATACGATACGAACCGCGTAGCGCTACGGAACACGTATCGCCATATAAGGGAATTGATTCGCCAAACCGGAGAGACAATGCACAACGTACTGCAGATCCTGCGCCGTGACTTCAAACGATTGGTCACCGTACCCGCCGCGTGGGTGATCATGATCGGCCTGATTCTCATTCCCCCGCTATATGCATGGTTCAACATCTACGGGTTCTGGAATCCCTATGGCAACACGGACAGCATCAAAGTGGCCGTGGCCAACATGGACGAAGGCACAGACAACGCGCTGCTTGGCAAAGTCAATCTCGGCGATCAAATCGAAGGCACGCTGAAGAGCAACGACCAGCTCGGCTGGGAGTTCATGGGCAAAGCCAACGCGATGGAAGCGGTGGAGTCGGGCGACTGCTACGCCGCAATCGTCATCCCTTCCGACTTCAGCGAAGATCTGGCCAACGTCGTCACCAACAGCAAGCATCGCCCCACGCTCGAATATTACGTGAACGAGAAGGCGAATCCGATTTCGCCGAAAATCACCGACCAAGGCGCGACCGTGGTCGACCGCACCGTCAACAACACCTTCGTCTCCACCGTCAGCGACGTGCTCGTCAAAGCCGTCAACTCGGCCAACGGCACCATCAGCGGCAACACCAACACCATCGCCAACGAAACCATCGGCGAACTCGACAACACCAAGCGGAACGTAGGCACGATCCGCTCCGCAATCGCGGATCTCGACACCCAGTTAGCCAATGTGCCACAGCAGACAAAAGCAGCACGCAATGCCCTGAACGACGTGCAGCTGGCCGCGGCGAGCGCAGGCAGAGGACTAGCAGGCGCATCCACCGCCATCGGCACAGCGCAAACCCAGCTCAACACGCTTTCGTCCAACGCCAACAGCGCGCTGGAAACCGGATCCGGACTTGTTTCCCAAGCGACGGCGCAATCCACAGCCAGCATCAACCAGATCTCGTCGGCGATATCCGCGGCAAGTGGATCGGCACAGCAGGCGGTGACCGGCATGCAAAACATCACCGACAGCAATGCGAAACTGCTCGAGAAGCTCAAATCCGCCAGCGACAACGCGCAATACCAGCAAATCATCAGCAAACTGGAGAATACCAACAACACGGCAGCCGGAACACTCGCCGACCTCAAAACCCTGAGCGAGAACACACAGGCCACAGCCGGCAGCGTATCCAAACTGTCCACCGATTTCAACATAGGCACGCAGAACTCGCTCAAAAGCGCAGGCACGGCGCGCAACGCCATCAATTCAGGCGCACTGCCGCGACTGAATTCCGCGTTGGGCTCGCTGGCTGGGACGGCCGGAACACTTGCCGGCACCGTGACCAGCCAGGACAGCGTGGTCAGGCAAACCAACATCGTGCTCGACCAACTCGACCAAGTGGCGTCAGACACCCGCATCGGCCTTGAGCAAACCGACCAGCAGCTGGCGAAGATGGAGACGAAGCTCACCACCGTCAGCACCGACCTGAAGGCGCTGGGCACTGCGGATCTGCTCGCATCGTTGACCGGCAGCAGTTCGCTTGACGCGGATAAGATCGCCTCGTTCATGGAGTCCCCGACCGTAATCGACACGAAGAACGTGTATCCCGTCAACTCCTACGGCTCCGGCATGGCTCCGCTGATGACCAATCTGGCACTGTGGGTGGGCGCGTTCGCCTTTGTGGTGATCTACAAAGTGGAGGTGGACGACGAGGGGCTTGAGGGTCTCGATCCGACCGCAACCGAAAAGTATCTGGCCCGATACCTGTTGCTCGGCACGATGGGCGTCATTCAAGGCGCGATCTGCACCATTGGCGATCTGATACTCGGCGTGCAGACGGCTTGCGCGCCACTGTTCATACTGACCGGCATGATCACATCGCTGGTATATCTGAGCATCACGTACGCGATGTCCACCACGTTCATGCACATCGGCAAGGGCCTGTGCGTGGCGTTGGTGATCGTGCAGATTCCAGGCGCTTCCGGCCTGTATCCGATCGAGATGATGCCGAAGTTCTTCCGCATGGTCTATCCGTTCGTGCCATTCAGCTATTCGATAGACGCATTCCGCGAGACCATTGCCGGCTTCTACGACGGCCATTGGACCAAGGCGATCGGCACGCTGCTGCTGTTTGCCGGCATGGCGTTCGTCATCGGCCTGGTGGTCCGTCCTCTGTTGGTCAACCTCAACCGACTCTTCGCCCGCGAAATCAAGGAAAGCGACATGATTATCGGCGAGGAAGTGGAGCTTCCGGAACGCGGATACAACATGTCCCAAGCCATTCAGGTGCTGGCCGACAAAGGCGGCTACCGCGAGGTGATCGAGGAACGCGCAAGTCGGTTCGCGGAACTGTACCCGAAACTCAAGCGCGGAGCTCTGGTGATCGGATTCGTAGTTCCGGTAACTCTGGCGGCGGTGTTCTCGTTCACCAACGGAGAGAAAGTGGTGGTACTGGCCACGTGGGTCGTCTGGATTCTGCTCATCATGGGCTTCCTCATGGTCATCGAATACATGCGCGATAATCTGAACCGTCAAGTGGAGCTCGGCCATTTGAGCGATGAATCGATCCAATCCATGCTGGTGGAGCGCCAAGCGGCACGCATCCGTCGCAAAAAGCGGGCGCAACAGGAACGGCGGAACAGACTGCTGCGCAAAACGCGGAGACGCACCAGCGGCAAACGCACGACATCCGATAATCGCAATACCAGCGTCATCAAAGAAACGACGGAAAACGTGACGGGCGTCAACCACAATGAAGATGACGGAATCGCCATACTGGTGCAGAAAATGCAGAAAATGCAGACGACCGGTCCAAGCGCCGCCGCGAACGATGCCGCCACGGACACCACCGAGACTACCGAGACCGCCGAGACCGCCGAGACCGCCGAAAACACCGAGGAAAGGAGCAACGCATGAAAACCATCTGGAAACTGTTCGTCGGCGACATCCGGCGAATCACCAGCAACGTCGTCTCCATCATCATCGTCATCGGACTCGTTGTGATCCCCGGCATCTTCACATGGTTCAACGTGGCCGCCAGCTGGGACCCGTTCGCCAATACCGGCAATCTGAAATTCGCCGTAGCCAATGAGGACGACGGATACCGGTCCGACCTCATTCCAGTGAAGATCAACATCGGCGACCAAGTGGTTAACACGCTGCGTTCCAACGATCAGCTCGACTGGACCTTCACCACCAAAAAAGAAGCCATCAACGGCACCAAATCCGGCGAATATTACGCAGCTGTGGTGATTCCGAAGAACTTCAGCACCCGTATGATGACGTTCTTCGCATCCGATGGCGACCACGCCGAAATCGCCTACTACAACAATGAAAAGAAGAACGCCTTGGCTCCGAAGATCACAGGCCAAGGCGCCGATACGGTCAGCGCGCAGGTCAACGAGACGTTCTCCGAAACACTGACCAGCACCGCGCTGAGTGTGGCATCGCAACTCGCCAACCAACTCGACAAGCCAGCCGCGCAGGAACAACTCACGCAGTTCAACGGCAATATCAGCGACTTCGCGGAAACGCTCACCGACGCTTCCGGAACGCTCCGCACGTTCAGCACGCTGACCCAAAGCGCACGGCATCTGCTTGAGTCCTCCGACGGTCTGATCGCCAATGTCAGCGGCAATGCGAAAAGCGCAGGAACAACATTCAAGCAAGCCGGCAGCGGCGTGGAGGATCTGACGGGCGCGTTGAAGACCGGCACCACCGCGCTGGGCACGGCTCTGACTGATTCCGCCAACAGCTTCACAGCCATGGAAGCAGATGTGGACAGCCTATTCGGCAATGCGGGCACGCAGGCCGGCAACACCGCCAACGCATTACGCAACCAGGCCACGAACATCAGCAAGCAGGCGCAAAGCTACCAGCAGATCTATGATTCGCTCGACGCGCTCAGCGCAAACGAAAAGCTGCCGGAAGCGGTGAGGAACGCCATCGACCATCTCAAAACCAACGTCGGCACCACCATCACACAGCTCAACGACCTAGCATCGGCGCTGAATGGCAGCGCCGACAACATCGACGCCAAAGTAAGCGATACCACGGCCGAACGTGCGGAGATCAAGAAACTGGCGCAGCAGGCGGCAACGTCCGTCAGTGGCATCAAAACCGACTATGAGAGCCAACTGAAACCGCAACTTGACGATATCGCCACGTCCATTACCAGCACCACCACCGCGCTCAATGCCACAGCGGCCGATCTGAAAGGCGCGCTGGGCAATCTGAACGGCACCACCAAGACCGCGGATAAGAATCTGACCGCCATCAGCAGCGTGTTGGATTCCACCGCCGATAGTCTGGCCGGCGCGGGCAAAAAACTGGGCGCATTCACAGGAACATTGACCGATGCGCTGAACAGCGGCGATATGAGCGCCGTCAAAGATGTGCTCAGCGATAATACCGACTCGTTGGCCGCCACGCTTGCAGCCCCTGTAAAAGTGAAACGCAACGCGGTGTTCCCAGTCAAGAACTTCGGTTCGCAGATGGCACCGTTCTACACGATCCTGCCGCTGTGGGTCGGTTCGCTGCTCATGGCAGTGACGCTCAAGACCACCGTCTCGCGTAAGGTGCGCAAGGAACTCGGCGACCCGAAACCGCATCAGCTGTTTCTCGGACATTACGGTGTGTTCGGCGTGATCGGACTATTGCAGAGCACGTTCTCCTTGGGAGGCAGTCTGCTGTTCCTCCATGTCCAGGCGGTGCATCCGCTGCTGTTCATGCTGTCCGGCTGGGTGAGCAGCCTAGTGTTCTCGTTCTTCATCTACACGCTCGTGGCCAGCTTCGGCAACGTCGGCAAAGCCATCGGCGTGCTGTTTCTCGTCATGCAGATCTCCGGAGCGAACGGCGCATATCCGCTGGCCGTGCTGCCGAAAATCATCAGCGGCATCAGCCCGTTCCTGCCTGCGACGCATTCAATCACAGCAATGCGCGCGGCGATCGGCGGAATCTACAGTAACGATTACTGGTTTGCGATTGGCGCGCTACTGCTGTTCATTCCGCCGCTGCTGCTGATAGGCCTGCTACTGCGCATTCCACTGGTCAAGTTCAACCATTGGTACGTAAGCAAGCTGGAAAGCACGAAAGTGATCGCGGCATGATGAGAGGAACCACGCAAGAGGTCACGCGGAAGACGGTGCAAAAAACCACGCAGGAAGACGTCGGCACAGCACGTGGCCGACGTGAGCGATTACGGGAGCAAACCGACCGCAAAATCATGAAAGCCACATTGGGGATAGTGATTTCCGATGGTATCGGAGCGGTGACCATCGAAGAGGTCGCACGACGTTCGGGGGTAGCAAAGACCACAATCTACCGACGCTACCGAAACGCCGACGATTTATTGCAACGCATCCAACCGGAAGTTGCCGGACTACCGAATTTCAACGATTTGAAGCCGTCGCGGAACGGACTGGCCACCATGCTGCAACGCATCCAGGACTGCTTCGACAGCGAACTCGGATTGAAAGCCGTGGGCGTGGTGCTGTCTTCCGACAACGCCACGCTGAAGGCGATCGCAGCACAAGTGCTGGCGCCGGCCGAAGAACGGTTCGTGGGGTTCATGGAACGTGGCATCGCCGACGGAGTGTTTCAAAACCGTTTGGACTACACGTTCCTGTTCAGCACGGTGCTGGGTTCCATGCTGGCTTGCAAAGCGTTGGCGGGGCAGGAAGCCGGAGGGGAACGGCAATCCGGCAAGGAACGCAAGCCTGATTCCTGGGCCGAGAACATGGCCACGTTGCTCTGGCCGAACGTATGCGCCGAATCCGCACGGTAACCACAGGAAAACCGTCCGCACCGACGCAAGACGGGCGTGCCGTGTCGGTTTCAGAAGGAATGGGCTATTGGATTGACGCTTCCTGACGCGCCACTTCCAACGCCTTGTTGAAGGCTTCGGAGGTCCAGCTGGCGCCGGCGAGCTTGTCTACTTTGAGATCCTTCAACGGCTTGCCGACCACCGCGTCCGGCACGGCTTTGGCGAAGTCGTTCTGATGCTTTTTGGAGATGGACGTGAACGGATGCCCAACGATTTCCACGGCCGTCACGTTCTGGTCTTTGACGGTCAGATGCACGTCGATGGTATCCTCGCCGACCGGCCCGTACTGGCCGTTGATCGAGTAGTCGCCATCCGCGTAGTTGCCGGTGTCCTGCTTGTCGGATGTTGCGGAATTCGCGTCGGCACGGTTTTTGGTGGCGTCGCCGTCGTCTGCCGTGTCGCCGGACGCCTTGCCGTCAGTTTTCGACTTCTCTTCCTGCGATTGCACGCTTTCACCGGAATTGCCGGCGTATTCGTCGTCCATCGGCGTTGCCTTCGGTTCGCCGCATGCCGACAACAGCGCGATACTCGCCGCGGACAGTGCGATGACTTTGATTGCGTTCGATTGTGCGGCGCTCATGCGCGCTCCCCTTCCGTGCCGTCGGCGTCCGCGTCCGTATCTCCGGTTTTTGCGGCCTTCGTAGGGTCGGCGAACGAAATCGCGACACCGCCGTTCTGCGCGCCTTCCTCGGCGGAACCGGTGTGCGCAGGCTTGCCACCGGCCGCCTCGTACGCACGTTTCGCCTCCTCGTCATTCCACTGTTCACCGACGAGCACACCATGGTTGAGCATGATTTCGCGTTGTGCGCAGGAGGCGACGAGCGCATCGTGCGTCACGACGATGATCGTAGTGCCCTGCTCGTGCAGCTGACGGAACAGGTCGAGCACGATCTTCTCATTCCTCTCATCGAGATTGCCGGTCGGCTCGTCGGCGAGAATCAGCTTCGGGCAGTTGATGAGCGCTCGGGCGATGCACACGCGCTGCTGCTCACCGCCGGACAGCTGGCCGGGCAGGTGATGCGCACGCTCCTTCAATCCCACTCGTTCCAGCGCTTCCATCGCCTGCTTCTCATCGACTACAGAATGGTAGTATTGCGCCACCATCACGTTCTCCACCGCCGTCAGATGCGGCACGAGGTAAAACTTCTGGAACACGAGTCCTATCATGTTCTTGCGCACATCGGCGAGCTGGCGGGCGTTCAGATCCTCCAGCCGGCGGCCTTCGAGCATGACGGAACCCTTCGACGGCGTATCCATGCAGCCGATCATGTTCATCAGCGTGGTTTTGCCGGAACCGGACGAGCCGACAATCGCCAGCCATTGCCCTTGCGGAACGGTCAGACTCAGGTCGTCGACGGCGTGCAGATCGCCGTAAATCTTGGAAATGTGGTCGAGTTCCAGCAGCATATGTTCGTTGTCCATGATTATTCCTCCCTCAAAACGATGGCGGGGTCGATACGGGTGGCGCGGCGGACCGGCGGAATGGAGGCGATGACGGCGATCGCCACGCTCAGCAGCAGCGATCCGGCGCCGAGCAGCCAGTCGAAGCCGATCGCGCGACCGAAGACGGTGGCGCACAGCACACGCGCCAGCACATAGCCGATGGCGGTGCCGAGCAGACCGCCGATCAAGCCGTAGATGCCGGATTCCACGTAGAATTCGACGCCGATGGCGCGTGAATCGGCGCCGAGGGCTTTGCGCAGGCCGATTTCGTTGCGACGCTGGCTCACGATGGAGCTGATGGTGGTGCCCACGCCGACGAGCGTCAGCACGAGCACGACGAGCGAGACAATCCAGAACAGGGTCTGCAGCATGGCGATGATGCGGGTGTCGGACGAGGTGATTTTGGTGACGGTCTGCGCTTTGACGACAGTGTTTGTATTTTTGTTGATTCTGTTGACGATGGCGTTCAACTCATCCCCCATGGCGTTCACCGAGTATTCGACCACGTCGGCGCCGCGCTCGTGGCCCGCAAGTTTAGCCACGTCCGTGGTGGTGGCGTAGATGATGGAATCCTCGTTGCCGCCGGTGTCGACGATGCCTGCGATACGGAATTCGGTGCCGTCGGTGTTCATGATGTCGGATGAGACGCGACCGTTTTCCGTGGCTTGCGTGGTCTGTTCGCCTTGCGTAGTTTGCGTACTCTGCGTGCCCTGCGCGGACGATTCTGCCGTTTCAGTTGATTCGCCCGAATCGGATTTTGCGGACGCGGAAGAAGACGCTGAAGCAGACGCGTCGGCGGCGCGGTAGCCGATGGTGACACGGCTGCCGACCTTCACGCCGAGCGCGTCGGCGACGTCGCGGCCGACCATCACGTTGCCCGAGCCGGGCCAATCGCCCGTCACGTTCCAATGGCGATTGAGCGCGCGGACGGCTTTCACGTCCACGCCGGCGATGGTGTACGGCGCGGAATTGATGCGCACGCTCTCATACCGGTATGCGGCTGATTTCACGCTGTGTCCGGCGCCGACGAGCGCCGTCACGTTGCGTACGGTTGCAGTATCGATGCCTTGCGATTTGCCCGTTGCGGACGCGGGCGTGACAATCAGGTTCGCGCCGTACGCGCGCATTTCCTCGTTCATCTGCTGCGGCACCGCGACGCACACGGATGCAAGGCAGAACAGCGTGGCCGCGCCGACGAGCGACGCGATCACGGCCATCATCGCACGGGAGCGACGGCGGAACACCGCGCCCCACAGCATAGTGAAGAACATCTTGCGATTCGTCATCGCACACCCCCTACGAAAGCCAAGCACAACTCACCTACCATGCAGCACCTCCGCCGGACGCAAGCCCAGAATCGCCCGAATCGACGAAAGCGAGGCCACGAGCACAGTGACCGCCAGCAACACGAAAACCAACACGAACACCATCGGACGCATGGTGATGCCCGAGCCGAACACCACGTGCCCCACGATCTGTGCAACGCCCGAGCCAAGCAGAGCGCCGGCAATCGCACCAACCAGCGAAATCACCGCCGTTTCGGCGAGCATAAGGCGCGAAACCGCGCCGTCCGTGGCGCCGATCGCCTTCAACAGCGCCAATTCCGAACCGCGTTCGCCAATCGACGCGGCCATCAGGTTCGCCACAGCGATCGCGGCGGCAACCAGCGACAGCACGGTCATCAGCACCATCACCGCCTGCGTCTTGTTCAGCACATCGCCCTGCAGCGCGGCCACCTGGCGCACCTGCTTGGCCACCGCGCCCGGCAGCACCTCTTCGATCTGGTACGCGATCGACGACGGATACGCGGTGCAATACCACGTCTCCCACTCGTCCTGCGTGAGCGCGTTCGGATTCTTCGACGCCTTGCGCGCGAGGTCGTTGTCGGGCGTGGTGAGCGCCTTGACTTCAATCTTGTCGATGGAATTCGGCAGATTCGCAAGCGTTTGCGCGGCGATGGACGGCATATAAATGGCGCTGTTGTCGGAATCGCCCGAATCGAAGATGCCGACGATTTTCACTTTCACGCGATTGCGTTCGGTGCCGGATTTGCCGGTTTCGTCGGACTTGCCGGCACCCCCGTCCGCACCCTCGTCCACACCGACGGCGATCGTCTTGTCGAGCGTAACGCTGTCACCGACGTTCACGCCCAGTTTCGCGGCGAGCGCGCTGCCGACCATCGCCTGCTCGCTGTCGTCTTTCGGCCAGGTTCCGTTGATTTTCCACCATGAGCGCATGCCGTTCATGCCGGCCACGGTGGACTCGCCGGAGTCCATGTGCAGGGTTTTCGCGAACCACGTGCCCACGATCGGCACGTTGGTCGCCTTGCATTTCGCCGCGGAAGCAGCCGCACCTGACGCACCAGCCGTTCCAGCAGAGCCAGCCGAACCAGCCCCCGAACCGACACACCCCGCATCCGCGTGGATGTTCAATTCCGGCGCGAAATTGGTGATGTTGAACGCCCAGAAGATGGTCTTGATCTTCTGCGCGTCCGACTCCTTCAGAAACGCGGTCGGGTCGGCGCTGTCCGCCGCAGCCGAGCCGTCGGAAGTGGAACCCCCGTCCGAACCGGACGAACTACCCGAAGCCGAGCCAGCAGAATCGCCGGTATTGTACAAATCGCTCACCACAGCGTCGGACTTCGGCTGCACGACGATATTCGAACCGTACGTGCTCAGCTCCGCGTTGAGCTTGTCGCCCACGTCGAACACCACGCCGAGCATGGCCACGCTGACGGTGGCGGACAGGCACACGGTGACGGCGATGAGCAGACGGCGTTTGAACTGCCGGCTGAACGAGCGAGAGATCATTTTCAGGAAGAACATGGTACCCCCTTACCTTTCTCGGCGCTCACTGGAAATGGCTCGACAGCGCGTCGAGCGTGGACGTTTGGATGACGATTTTGCCCGGCTTGACCTGGTAGTCGAACGGTATCGGGTTGCAGCCGCCTTTGAAGCCGATGGTGGCGAGGTTGATGGCCACATCGCACTTCTTGCAGATGATTTTGCCGTCCTTCTCGTAGTAGCCGGCGTCGCCGCAGTTGTCGCACGCGTCGAGGCCGACGCCGTACGCGCCGCCGTTCTTCTTGATGATGATGAATCGCATGGAGGTGCCGTCCTTCGCGCGGTATTCGAAGCGATGCAGGTGGCCGTCGGAAATCTGGCTGAATTTGATGGTGGCCACGCCGTCGGCGAGCGAGTAGTCTTCCGGCGGCGACAGCGTGACGACTTTCTGCGTTTGCGCGACGCCGTACGTCAGGGCCACGGTGACGCAGATCATGGCGACCAGGCTGAACGCGCCGGCCGCTTTCGCGCGGCGGCGGAACGCGATATGCGTGCGTGCGATCGCCTCGTTGGCGCCGGTCGGCTTGACTTTGAAGCCCATGACGATGCTGGCGATTGCCGGAATGGCGAAGACGAGCGCCATTGCGATGGTCAGGCTGCGCTGATGGTTGATGCCCCACACGAGCGCGAGGAAGGCGGCGGTCGGGAAGCTGACGATGCGCTTGGATTGCAGGATCTGCGCCAGGTCGGTGAAATGCTGGGCGAACAGCAGCATAATCAGCAGAAGGACCGCCGTGGTGAACGACCAGCGGACGGCGGTGGAACGCATCGTGCGGAAGATAAGCGCGGCGATGATTGCGACGGCCGCGCCCAAAGCGAAGCCGAGCGCGCGCAACAGCATGTCGGAAGTGAAGATGGGATCGCCCGGCTCGACGAAGATCGTCAGTCGCAGAATCACGTCGGGCAGCGCACGAAAGGTGGTGGCCGCGATCGCAAGCGCCGCAACGAGATTCGCGATGTCGAGCAGCGCGCGGTGGTTGTGCCAGTCGGCGGTGATGCGGCGGGCGAACAGGACGATGACGAACACGGCCACGTCGAGGATCACGCAGCACCACAGGGTCGGATAGTTGACGAACGTGCGTTGCGTGATGACGGCGGTGGCGCGCAGCGCGGCGAATACGACTGCGCCGGCGAATCCAACAACGAAACCGGCCAGCCGCCAGTACGCGCTCAGAGGCTTGTCACGCCCCTCACCGACGGTGAGCATGACGCTCAACGCCATGACGAGCAGCGCCGGCGCCAACACCCCCTGCAACACCGTCACAAACTGCAGCAGCATCCCAAAATCCTTTCATCCAAAAACCCAACTCAAAGAACCCAACGATTCCCATTCCGCCCCATCCCAAAGAGTCCCACCCCTCTCATTCCTCCCCTAAAATGCGAGGATTTCCCGGACCCCCTCCACAATCGCAGAGGTGAATCCATCCCCCTAAACGCGAGAGAGCGGTTTCGGTATGCATTGCCCGACCGTGAGCTTGGCCGAACGGCCTTGAGTGTGTCGGGTAATGCATACCGAAACCGCGAACGGGCTACGCTAGGAGATCACCACTCCTGCGGCGTATAGTTCCAGTCCGGGAAGGTGACCTCGATCGGTTCCGTCCAGAAGCGTCCCTTCACACCCGTCTCCGGATCGACGTGCAGCATCCAGCCCTTCTTCTCCGGGGATTCGATCTTCAGCACGAGCTTGTACGCGCCGGCCTTGTCGAGCTTGACGTTGGCGCCGTAGTGCGGGCCGTCGGAGGCGTTCATCTGCATGAAGGTTCCGGAGGCGACGGACGCGTTGGAGGTCTTGTCGATGATGTCGTAGTTGACGGTCAGGTCCGGCACGAAATCGCCCTTGCCGTAGCCGAGTTCGGTGCCCTTCTGGTTGGCATGGATGTCGGCTTCGAGGTGGAAGCTCGCATCGGCGGCCTTGAGGCCCATGCCGGACGGTTCCATGTCGATCGGCTGGAAGTAGACGGCGTTGACGGTCAGCGGGCCGCATTCCTGGTCGGAGTGCTTCTCATCGACCTGGATCTCTTCGAAACCGGCGGAATCGCTGGAATCGTCCTTGCTGGAGTCGTCGGCCTTCGAAGCCGACGCGGAGGCGCTGGACTTGTCCGAAGCGGCGGAATCGTTGGAATTGCCGCATGCGGACAGGGAGAAGGCCATGGAGCCGGCCAGCAGGATGCCGAGCAGAGCGGCGATCTTCTTGTTCTTCATTTCTCTTTCCTTTGTTGTTGGATGTGGAAAAAATATCGGTAAATCTCGGAAAATTTGCGTATTACTTGCGATTGTCAGGCGTGCGCAACTTGCGTTTGCGTGCGAAGCCGACGGCGAACAGCGCGAGTACGGCAATCGCCGCGATCGCTTGTGCCGCAAGGCATTCGACGTACGGATACAGGCCGATCCAGTCGTTTGTGGGCACGCTGGACAGGTAGTGGCCGTCGATCAGGTCACCTTCGATGAGCGCGTGGATGCCACCGCCGGCGAAGATGACGACCAGCACGGCCATCAGGATCGACGTAACGAGGAAGAACGGGCCAATCGGAATCTTTACGGAGGTGAAGCGCAGCACGAGGAAGATGACGAGCAGCACCACACCCGCGGCGATGCCGCCGATCCACATGCCTTGCGCGTCGCGACTCATCGAGTAGATCGATTCGTAGAAGATGACGGTTTCGGCGCCTTCACGGAACACGGCTAGGAAGCTCAGCATGGCGAGCGAAACGACCATACCCAGGCTCACGCCTTCGTCGGCGGCGACTTTGTTTTGCGCGTCGGCCACGGCGGACTCGGTTTTGGTGCGGATGTAACGGTTCCACGCTTCCACGGAACTTTTGTTGAGCATCCAGTTGCTGGTCCACAGCAGCATGAGCATGGCGATCAGCGCGCACACGCCTTCGCTGATTTCCTGGACCGGACCGGAGCCTCCGAACAGGAACGTGAAAAGCACGGCGATCAGACCGGAGCCGGCAAGGCCCGCGAGCACGCCCAGGTAGATCCACTTGGTGAAGCGCCGGTTGCCGGATTTGACGAGGTAGGCCACCACGGCGGCCACCACCAGCAGCGCTTCGAGACCCTCGCGGATCAGGATGAGGAACGCCTGTCCGGCGGAGCTGGTGATGGCTTTGGTGAAGGCGTTGACGTTGCCGGCCGCGCCACCGTCGAGGGTGGCCGCGTCTTCGACGAGCCAGCTTTTCAGGTCGTCGACAAGCTTTTTGATCTCCTTGTCGGAACCGCCGTCGCGCATGGTTTTGCGGGTCATCTTGAACTGGTATTCCACCTGCGAGACGCGGTCGCCGGAGATGGCGTTCATGACGTTCTTTTCGAAGCCGAGCTTTTCGTAGTACTGGTAGTACGCGTCGTTGACGAGGCTGGAGCCTTCCGCGCCCTTGCCGGAGATGGCGGCCTTGTATGCCTTGTCGAGGATGACGTTCATTTCGCTGGCGACTTCGCTCCACGTGCGGTCGCCTTTGCCTTTGGAGGAATTCTTTTTGGCCGCGTCGAGCTTCTTGCGTTCCGCGGCGGTCTGCTCGGCACGCTGCTTCGCGTACGTCTTGGGGTCGGCGAGGTTCGCGTTGCCATCGAGCGTCTGCGCGGTGGCGGTGAGGTCCGCGTTCAGCGCATCGATTTTGCCGGCGATCGCGCCGCCCTGGCCCTGCTGGTAGGCGAGGCCTTCCAAGTCGGTGAACTGTGTGAGCAGCGCCTGCTGCTTGTCGGCGGAAATGGTGTCGTTGACGGCCTTCGAGAAGTTGGAGGCGTCGTAGCCGATCCAATGCGCGGTCTGGAAGCCGGTGCCGGCCTGGCCGTAATCGCCGTCGTTGTAGTCTTTTTCGGCGGTGGCGAGCTGCTTGGCGATGTTCTGCGCAGCGGCGGTCCAGGAATCGAAATTCGTTTGGCTGTCGTCGGCGGCGGACGCCTGCTGCGGCATCGCGGTGCCGGCGAACAGCGTGGCGAGCGCGATCATCAGCGCGGCGACGAGCGCGGCGAGACGGCCGGAAGCCGAGACGCGCGAATCGCACGAATCGTAGGAACCGGCTGCGTGGCGCTGCGCGACGCGAGATGGCATGGGTCGAACCTTTCTTCCGCAAATCTTTTCGGCGCGCTTTCCCCGACGTACCCGACGTACGAAGCGCGCATCGGAAGCCAAGATAGAACGAAAGTTTTTTGAATAACAGTCTTGATTTTTAATTGGTCTTGTTGTATCGCGCATGAAAAAACGTTGGAATTCCGCCGTTTTTATTTTTCCCGTTTTCCGCGTGTCGTCTCACATTGTGACGCTCACCGCCGTTCCGCAACACCCCCGTCCGCCCGAAAACGTGAAGCGAACTCCATGCCAAAGCGTCAGTTTGTATAATCGCGACTTGCATAATCACGATTAGCATAATCGTAACCATACAAAGCTACGGGGGTATCAAAATAAGGCGATGCCTCATGCCACATATAGCGCATATCAGGTTGCCCAAGCACGAACTACGCCAAGCCGGGCACGCGCTAGCATCGTGGGTATGGATTCCCTCGCACCGCTCGCGCATCGTATGCCGTACACCGCCGCGTTCCCCAAGGCGCTCGGCACGGGGTTGTTGATTTCGACGCCTCACCCGATCACTGCGGAATTGCGCGGCGAGATGGAACGGTTCATCGATGAATACGAGCATGCGCTTTCGCGATTCCGCGCTGATTCGCTGGTTGCGCACATCGGCAATGCGGAGCATGGCGGGCATTTCGATTTTCCCGATTGGGCCGGCCCGCTATTCGATTTGTACGACGCGCTGCACGCCGCCACGCGCGGTGCGATCGACCCGTGCGTGGGCGAGGACCTGATTCGTCTCGGTTACGATCCCGCGCTGAGTTTCACCGTTGAAGCCGACGCCGGCGAGCGCCTGGGCGCGCTGCACGGACGGGCCGTATGGGGTCGTGATGTGGTTCGTTCGAGTGGTACGACATTGGTTACACGCAGTCCGGTTCATGTGGATTTCGGCGCGTGCGGCAAGGGTTATCTGGTGGATTCGCTGGGCGGATTGCTCACCGATTCAGAACTTTCGCGCACATCGCATGTCAAGTCAGCCGAAACGACCAACCCGACATGCCAATCTTCCACCTCAGACGGCAAACGCGAAAGCGCTGCCCCGGAATTTGTGATTGATGCGGGCGGCGATCTGCTGGCGCGCACGAACAAGCCGATCCGTGTGGCGCTTGAGGATCCGGATGATCCGTCCTGCGCGGTCGGCGTCGCACTGATCGGCGATGGCGCGTTCTGTGCGAGCGCGCCCAGCCGTCGCCATTGGGAGGTGGCGGTGAACGAACAGACGCATCTGGCGATTCACCACCTGCTCAATGCCATCGACGGCCTGCCCGTGCAACAAACGGAAGCCGCCTGGGTTGCGGTGCAATCCGCGTCATTTGACGACTATCCGACTGCGGTGGCGGACGGGTTGGCTACGGCGCTGTTCGTTGCGGACCCGAATGAACTGCGCAGCGTTTTTGTTTTCGATTGCGCCACGTTGGACGCCGACCGTCACGCCACCATCAGCGCCGGTTTCCCCGGCCGTTTCTTCTGATTGCCGATCGGTCACTGATTGCCAGGTTGGCCGGTTGGCGGCCCGCCAATCGCAGACCGCAAACCGGCCAATCGCAAGCAAAACTCACGGAATGAGGTTGCCGGCGGCCACGTACAGGTCCCACCAATCCTGCTTGTCGAGATCGATGTCCGCGCCGTCGAGCATTTCGCCCAGCCGGGTGGGGTTCATCGAGCCGAGCACGATCTGGATCTTCGCCGGATGCCTGAGCACCCATGCGGTGGCGATAGCGTTGGCGCTCACACCGTACTTGGCGCCCTTTTCGTCCAGTGCCTTGTTCAGCTCCGGGAAGTGCTCGTTGCCTACGAACGGGCCGTATTCCGTGCCGGACTGGAACGGGCTCCACGCCTGGATGGTCATGTGGCGCAGTCGCGAGTAGGACAGCAGGCCGTCCGAATGGTTGGCCACGACCATGCCTTCGGCGCCGGAGTTGGTCATCAGCTCGTCGCTGACCATCTGCGCGTGCATCAGGCCGAACTGCAGCTGGTTCGCCTCGAGCCTCATGGCCGGGTCGTCGCCGAGCCAGGACTGCAGCAGTTCCGTCTGCCACGGGTTCACGTTGCTCACGCCGAAGTGACGCACTTTGCCCGCCTTGTGCAGGGTGGTGAACGCTTCGACGATCTCCTCGGCCTCCATCAGAGTGTCGGGCCTGTGCAGGAGCGCGAAGTCCACGTAATCGGTGCCGAGCGCCTCCAGTTCCTCGTCGAGTCGCGTGATGAGGTGCTTCGCGGAGAAGTCGTAGCGGGTGGCGTGCACGTTGTTCGGGTCGCTGAAGTCGATGTTGATGCCGAACTTCGTCTGCAGGAAGATGTCCTCGCGCTTGAGCCCGGCGTCCTTCCACGCGCGGCCGAGCACACGCGAGCTGGCATGGTCGTGGTTGACGTTGAATCCGTAGATGTCCGCCGTGTCGAAGAAATTGACTCCATGCTCGGCGGCCGTGCGCACGACTTCCGCCGCCGCGTCCGCGTCCAGCGCGTCCATGCGCATCACGCCTAACGCCGCTTGCGATGCGACCACTGCCGATTTGCCGATTTCGATGCTTTTCATGACTGCCCACTTTCTTTGTGATTTTCAAATACGTCAATCGATTGACGTCAGTCACCTCAATGGTAAATCCGCCGTCCCGTCAGCGCAACACAATAAAAATGCCGAAGCCAAAACGCAAAAATCCGGAGGGGTGGTCCCTCCGGATTTTTTAGCGAGTCAGCACACCAACCTCACTCGGCCAGCGTGAACTGGCTGTTGTAGATGTCGGCGTAGAAGCCGCCCTTGGCGAGCAGTTCCTCGTGCGTGCCGCGTTCCACGATGTCGCCGCCGTTCATCACCAGGATCATGTCGGCGTCGCGGATGGTGGACAGGCGGTGCGCGATCACGAAGCTCGTGCGGCCCACGGTCAGCGCGTCCATGGCCTTCTGGATCAGCTCCTCGGTGCGTGTATCGACCGAGGAGGTGGCCTCGTCGAGGATCAGGATCGGCGCGTCCTCCACCATGGCGCGGGCGATCGTCAGCAGCTGGCGCTGGCCCTGGGAAAGCGACGCCTTGTCGTCGAGCACGGTGTCGTAGCCGTTCGGCAACGACATGATGTAGTGGTGCAGGCCGACGGCCTTGCATGCGGCCACGATCTGCTCGTCGGTGACGTCCTTCTTCGAATACGCGATGTTTTCACGCACTGTTCCACGGAACACCCACGTGTCCTGCAGCACCATGGAGAACTGGTCGTGCACGTTCCAGCGCGGTACGGACTTGGTGTCGATGCCGTCAATCGAAATCGTGCCACCGGAAATCTCGTAGAAGCGCATCAGCAGGTTGACCATGGTGGTCTTGCCGGCGCCGGTGGGGCCGACGATAGCCACCTTCTGGCCGGCCTTCACGGACGCGGAGAAGTCGTTGATGATGGTCTTGTCCGCGTCGTAGCCGAAGCGCACGTGGCTGAATTCCACGTCGCCGCGCACCGGCTGCGGCTTGCCGTCCGCGCCGACGCCCAGCAGCGCCTGCTTGCCGGTTTCGTCGGCCAGTTCCGGTTCGTCAAGGAAGCCGAAGACGCGTTCGGATGCGGCTGCGCAGCGCTGCAGGTTCTGGAACGCCTGCGCGAACTGGGACAGCGGCTGCGTGAACAGGCGGATGTACATCATGAACGCCACGATCACGCCGAATTCGATCTTGCCGTCCATGGCGAGCACCGCGCCGACCACGCACACCACCACGTATCCGAAGTTGCCGACGAAGTTCATGATCGGCATCATCAGGCCGGACAGGAACTGGCTTTTCCAGCCGGACACGTACAGGTCGTTGTTGTACTTCTCGAACTGCTCGATGGAGCGTTCCTCGCCGCAGTATGCCTTGACCACGGTGTGGCCGGTGTACATTTCCTCGACGTGGCCGTTGACGTCGCCGAGCGCCACCTGCTGGCGGGTGAAGTACTTCTGCGACACCTTCATGATCACGCCCATGATGATCAGACCGAGCAGCGCGGAGCCGATGGCACACAGCGTCATGATCACGTTGTTGTAGAACATCATGATGAGCGCGCCGAAGAACAGCGTGACCGATGTGATGAGCGAGCCGACCGACTGGCCGAGCGTCTGTCCGATCGCGTCGACGTCGTTGGTGATGCGGCTCAGCACGTCGCCGTAGCTGACTTTGTCGAAATATTTCAGCGGCAGTCGATTGATTTTCTGGCTGATCGCCTCACGCAGCTGCTGTGCCGTACGTTGCGTGACGTTGGCCATCAGCCAGCTTTGCAGGTAGCTCAGCAGCGCGTACCCGACGTACAGCGCGACGAGCAGCCATGCGATGCGCGACACCGCGTCCATATCGATCGAATTCATGACGGGCCTGCCATGCACCATGGCCGGCAGACCCTTCGTGATCTCGTTGGTCATGTCCTTGAGCTTGTCCGGGCCGATGATCTGGCACACCGTGCCGGCAGCGCCCAGAACCAGCGCGAAAATCATCACCGGAATGTACCGGCTGCAGAATTTCACGAGCTTCTTCATCACTCCGCCGAAGTCCTTCGGCTTTTCCACGGCCCCACGGCCGCGTCCCATTCCTCTTGGCATGTCTCCCCCTTTCAGCGCTTCAGTTCGTCTTCGCTCAACTGCGATTCGGCGATCTGCCGATACACTTCGCACGTGTCGAGCAGTTCCTCGTGCGTGCCCTGGCCGACCACTTTGCCGTCGTCGAGCACGATGATGCGGTCGGCATTCATGATGGTGCCGATGCGCTGCGCGACGATGAGTTTCGTGGAATCCTTCGCTTCCTTTTCGAGCGCGTCACGTACGGCACGGTCGGTTTTGAAGTCGAGCGCGGAGAAGGAATCGTCGAAGATCAGGATTTCCGGATGACGGTAGACGGCGCGTGCGATCGACAGACGCTGCTTCTGCCCGCCCGAAACGTTGGAACCGCCCTGCGAAATGCCGGAATCGTACTTCTTCTGCTTTTTGTCGATGAATTCCGTCGCCTGCGCGACGTCGCATGCGCGGCGCACGGTGTCGTCGTCGCGGTCCGTATCTCCGTACGCGACGTTGCTGGCGATCGTGCCCTTGAACAGGAACGACTGCTGCGGCACATAGCCGATCTTGTCGCGCAACGCCTTGAGCGTGTAGTCGCGCACGTTGACGCCGTCGACGAGCACCTCGCCTTGCGTGGCGTCGTAGAAACGCGGCACGAGGTTGATGAGGGACGATTTGCCGGAGCCGGTCGAGCCGATGAACGCGACCGTCTGACCCTTCTTCGCCTTGAAATTGACGCCTTCGAGCATGGCGTGACGCGAGTCGGGGTAGGCGAAGCTCACATTGCGGAATTCGATTTCGCCTTCCTCGCCCGGCTTGCCCGCGTCCTGCGTGCCGTCGGTGACCATCGGCTCGGTGTCGATGACTTCGAGCACGCGCTGCGCGGACACGTCGGCTCGCGGCCAGAGCACGAACACCATGCTCAGCAGCAGGAAGCTCATGATGACCTGGATGGAGTAGCTGGAGAACACCACCATGTTGGAGAAGGTGGTGAGCTTGTCGACGGCGTCGGCAGCGTCGATGAGGTACGCGCCGATCCAGTAGACGGCGAGCATCAGGCCGTTCATGATGGTGTTCATCAACGGCATCATGATGGCCATGGCGCGGTTGGTGAACAGCTGGGTTTCGGTGAGTTCCTTGTTGGCTTCGGTGAACTTGGCTTCCTGGTAGTCCTCGGCGTTGTACGCGCGCACCACGCGCAGGCCGGTGAGGTTCTCGCGCGCCACGAGGTTGATGTTGTCGGTCAGGCGCTGCATGGCCTTGAACTTCGGCATGACGAAGTGCATGATCACGGCGATGACCACCAGCAGGATGGCCACGGCGACGCCGGTGGCGAGCGTCCAATCGAAGCCCTTTCCTGCGATCTTGCACACGGCCCACACGGCCATGATCGGCGCCTTGACGATCATCATCAGACCCATGGTGATGAACATCTGGATCTGCGTGATGTCGTTCGTGGAGCGGGTGATCAGCGACGCGGTGGAGAAACGGTTCATTTCCGCCGGGCCGAAGCTTTCCACCTTCTTGAATTCGAGCGAACGCAGGCGCTGGCTGAACGAGGCACCCACGCGTGCGGCGATGAAGCCGGTGACGACAGCGCAGGCCGCCGAGCCGAGCGAGACGAGCAGCATTTTGCCGCCGGCCACCCAGATGTCGCGCATTTCGCTGCCGGGGGTTTCGACGAGCTGCGTGATGTCGGCCATATAATCCGGCAGGGTCAGGTCAAGCCAGATCTGACCGACGATGCTGACCAGCGCGACGAGCATCTGACCGATCTCCGCTTTGGAGAGGTATCGCATGATGCGAAGCATGCTTGGTTCCTTCTCTTGTTTTGTGTTTTGCTTGTTTTCTTACGATTAGTTTTTGCGATTTTTCGCGGTTTTTGCGATCACTGGATTGCGATTACTTACACTGTGAATTATTTACAGCGTAAGATACTACGCGTCTTCCTGTGCGTTTCCTGAGAACGCGGCTTTGACCTCGTCCGCCGTAGGGCGCGGTTTGCCGGGCATGCACAGCGACATGTACGTGGTGAATTCCTCGGTGAGCTCAACGAATTCGCGCGCGCGGCGCTCCCCCATCTGCGAGAAGATCCAGCAGATCGCCTCGCGCATGCTTTCGCGCTGCCGTTCGGCGCGTTCCCTGCCGGCTTCGGTGAGGTTCACGTGCACCACACGGCGATCGTCGGGGTCGGATTCGCGTGTGATCTGGCCTTTTTTCTCCAACGCGGACAGCAGTGTGGACACGCGTCCGGTGGTGGTTTTCATTGAAGAGGCGAGCTGCGATGGCGTCAGCGGGCCTTTCCTATAGAGTTCCTGCACGGCGAAGGGTTCGCCCTTCGCGCCTTTCACCATCTCCTGCTGCATGCGCGAGCGTTTGTCCCATGTGTTGGTCGCCAATTCGTGGAACAGTTCCTCTTCAAAGCCCACGCGGCACCTCCTTCCGTCGCAATCGCCGTCATAATATCTTACAGTGTAAACATTTTACAGTGTAAGTTATTCCCAGGGCGATTTTGCAGCGAGCAAGCTACAGAAGGCACGAAAAAGGCCGCGTCCCGAATCGCGATTATTGTGCGGAATCGGGCGCGGCCAATCGTACGTATTGCGCGGAATTCAGCCGCGACGGGCGTCGACGGAGGCGTTCAGCATCGCCAGCTCATCCTGCGTGAGCGTCAGTTCGGTGGCGGCGAAGGAATCGTTGATTTCCTGCGGATTGCGGGCGCTGGGGATGGTGAACAACCGCTCGTAGCGGCTCAGTTCCCAGGCGAGCACCACGCGCTGGTAGGAGCAGCCGTGGTTGCCGGCGACCGTGCGGAACGGGTCGTACGCGCGCTGGTCGAACGCGTCGAGGAAGCCGCCGAGGGGGCTCCAGCACACGAACGCGAGTCCAAGTTCCGCGCAGTGCTCCATCGTATGCTCAGGGTCGGAGTGCGAGGGCGAGAACTGGTTCTGCACGGCGATCAGCTTGTCGCCGAGAATCTCGCGGGCGATGTCGATCTGCGCGTTGTCCACGCGGGAAATGCCCGCGTACCGGATCACGCCCTCATCAAGCAGCTGCTTCAGCGCGCCGACCTGGTCCTCATAAGCCACTTCCGGGTCCGGTCCGTGCGAGTACAGCAGGTCCAGCGCCTCCACGCCGAGGTGCGCGGCCGACTCCTTTGCGTCGCAGATCATCGTTTCCGGACGCGAATCCGCCATCCACCCGTACTGGCTGCCCACAGCCTGCAAATGCTGGCGTTCCGGCTCGTTTTCGGCAACGTTCGGCGCCTCCATGGTGCGGCGATAGCCGGTTTTGGTTGCAATCAGCACTTCGTCGCGCGGACCGTCCCAGCTGGCGAGCGCGTCGCGCACCATTTTTTCGCCGTAGCCCAGGTCTTCGGCGGTGCCGGTGCCGGGTTGGCTTGGCAGGTAATACGACCAGGCGGTGTCCAGATATCGCACGCCCGCGTCCAAGCCGGCGTGAATCGTACGAATCGCAGTATCGCGGTCCGGACGCCCCTCAATCGCCAAAGCCATCGTGCCCATGCCGAGCCGTGGAATCGCAAATCCCGCCAATTCGCCCATGTTTCGTGCGGTCGTCATAACCGTCTCCCTTCCGTCGCCACATCCGTCGCTACAAAATCCGCCACCCATTCTCGCACAAAACAGCGCGCGCCGGGTTGTCGGGCGGGTGCGGGAAGATGAGGGCACAACCGAACGGGAGCCGAAAGGCTGAGAGGGAGCTCGACGAGCTTCGACCGAGGACTTGATGCGGGTAATGCCGCCGTAAGGAAACGGGTTGTTCGCGCCGCAAGGCGCATCTCATTTCCGTTCGCGATAACCGAATATCGCGTGATTAGGGTCACGGAGGGGCGCACCACCTCACAGGGTACGGTTCCTTCGGCGACCCTTTTTTCGTACCAACCGTGAATGTCCGATTCACCGGAAGCAGACGCTCGGAAGCCCACAAAGCAGTTCTGAACGTCCGTTTCGGCGGGAACGGCACTCGTGGGGCCTGACATACAGAAGGGAACCGAAATGATCATCAACGGCAAGGAAGAGGACGTCGCCACGCCGATCACCGTGGCCGAACTAGTGGAGCAGCGCGGTCTGCGCGCCGACCGCGTGGCCGTGGAGCTCAACGGCGAGATCGTGCCGCGCGCCCAGCGTGCGCAGACGCAGCTCAAGGGCACCGACACGTTGGAAATCGTCACGTTCGTGCAGGGCGGCTGAGCACAGCAGCGAAACAAACCATACGAACGGAAACGAGAATACGAGAACAACCATGACTTTTGAACCATCCGCATCGCAGGCGCAGATCGACGCCCGCCAGCACGCTTTCGACAACCAGCCCGACCCGGCCACCCTGGTCAGCCGCGAGGAGATCCGCGCGGCCCTGCTCGACCGTCACACGGCCACCACGCAGGACAAGCTCGACGCGGCGCACGTGGCCATCTGCGGCTGCGGCGGCCTCGGCTCCACCATCGCGGTGGCGCTGACCCGCATCGGCGTCGGCCATCTGCATCTGATCGACTTCGACCGCGTGGATATGACGAACCTGAATCGCCAGCAGTATTTCCTGAAGGACCTCGGCCAGTACAAGACGGAGGCGCTGCGCAGCAATCTGCGCCAAATCAACCCGTTCACGGACATCACCATCGACACCGTCAAGGTGACCGACGAGAACGTGCCGACGCTGTTCGAAAACGAGGACATCATCTGCGAGGCGTTCGACGTGCCGGAAAACAAGACGATGCTCGTCAACGCGGTGCTGGAGAATCTGCCGGGCAAGAAGCTCGTCAGCGCGTCCGGCATGGCCGGCTTCCGCAGCTCCAACCTGGTGAGCACGCGTCGCGTTTCGAAGAACTTCTACTTCTGTGGCGATGGCGAGACGGCTCCGGTACCGGGTGCCGGCCTGATGGCGCCGCGCGTGGGCGTGGTCGCCTGCCACGAAGCGAACATGATCACGCGACTGATCCTCGGCGAGGAAGACGCCTGACGCACTGCTACGTTACTCCACTGCCGTAATCGAAATTTTTATTGCGATTACAAACGCACGTTGCACACAACACAACAGCAGCACAGCAATCGCAACAACAGCAACACCAAACACCCCAACGAAAGGAACCGACGATGAGCACCGAAAACACCATCACCACCGCAGCCGCCGACGTCGCGGCCGCACCGAACGCCACGCTCGACGAGCTGGTCGGCACCACCACGAACACGGCGATCCTGCCGGAGCCGGACGCGCACGCGTACGACGAGATCGCCACCGGCGACGCCGATCCGCTGATCCTCGGCGGACACAAGTTCACGAGCCGTTTCATTCTCGGTTCCGGCCGTTACGATCTGAACCTCATCAAGGCGACCATCGAGAACGCGGGCACGCAGATCGTCACCATGGCGTTGCGCCGCTGCCGCACCACCGAAAACAACCTGCTCGACTACATTCCGAAGGGCATCACCATGCTGCCGAACACGTCCGGCGCACGCAATGCCGAGGAAGCGGTGCGCATCGCACGTCTCGCGCGCGAAGTGTGCCAGACGGACTTCGTGAAGGTGGAGATCGAGCACGAGGCGAAGTACCTGCTGCCTGACAACGAGGAGACCATCAAGGCCACGGAAAAGCTGGCGAAGGAAGGTTTCGTGGTCATGCCGTACATGTTCCCGGACCCGATCGCGGCGAAACGTCTTGAGGACGCGGGCGCGGCATGCGTGATGCCGCTCGGCGCGATGATCGGCTCGAACAAGGGCCTGCGCGCACGTGACTTCATCGAGGTGATCATCAAGAACTCCAACGTTCCGGTGATCATCGACGCGGGCATCGGCCGGCCGAGCCAGGCTGCGGAGGCTATGGAGATGGGTGCGGACGCGGTGATGGCATACACGGCGATCGCTTCCGCCGGCAACATTCCGCTGATGGCGCGCGCCTTCAAGAACGCGATCGAGGCGGGCCGTGAAGCGTACCTGTCCGGCCTGGGCAAGGTGACGGAAGATCACGCCGTGCCGTCCAGCCCGACGAACGAAGCCGACTACATCGGCTGATTCGCGCCGATTTCGTACGATTCGTGCACTAACGTTTCGCACTGTTTTATTGCGATTACACGACGAGGGTCGGTGGAAACGCACATTTTCGCAAGGTTTCCACCGGCCCTCTTTCGTCGGATGCGCGACACGTAGCGCAACACGCGCATGCCACGCATACCGCAGCGACAGGCAATACGTCTACTTCCCTAGAGCCGCTTTCAAATCGCGGTTCTGGAAGCGCTCGTGCAGCAGGCAGTAGCCGCCGAACACGACGAGCCACAGCAGGCCGGCGATGGCGGAACCGCGCGTATCTGCGGACAGGAACAGCGTGACGTACACGAACACGTAGAACGCAATCGCAATCCAGTCGCACACCTGCCATGCCGGCATGACGAAGCCGTCCGGCAGGAAGTCGGCGCTTTGACGGTAGCGGCGGTGCGCAAGCATCGTCAGCACGTAGATGAAGATCACGACGGCGCTGGCGGCCGAAGCGAACAGCACGAACGCACCGGAAACGCCCGGGATCGCGTTGACCAGCGGGGAGAACAGAATCATGCAGCCGGACACGATGATCGCCTTCGCCGGCACCTTGTGATCCGACACCTCACCGAGGCGCTGCATAGCGGGCGATTCGGAGTCCTGCGCAAGCTGGTATAGGTGGCGGCCCGCCGAGTAGATCAGCGAATTGAGTGCCGACGCGGCTGCGGTGATCACCACGAAGAACACGAGCGCGGCAGCCCAGTCGAGGCCAGCGTATTTGAACACCATGATGAACGGGGAGCCGAACGAGCCGTCCGCGTTCTGATGGAAGTTGCGCCACGGCACGATGGCCATGATGGCCACGAGCGCGCCCACGTAGAAGATGAGGATGCGCATGATCAGCTCGTTGACGGCTTTCGGCAGCACTTTGCGCGGGTTCTGGGTTTCGGACACGGTGACACCCACGAATTCGATGAGCTGGTATGCGAAGAACACCATTTGGAAACTCAGCAGGAAGTTCATCCAGCCGTTCGGCGCAAGCTGGAAGCCGTCGGTAATGTTCGTAAGGCTCACAGTGGCACCGGAAACCGTGCCGTCCACGCCTTCGATATGCGTGGCCGGGTAGTGGAAGCCGAGGAACAGCATCACCACGGCGGTGACAATCAGACCCACAATCAGCGTGATTTTGATCATGGAGAACCAGAATTCCGCCTCGCCGAACACTCTCACGGCTATGAGGTTCACACAGGTGAGCGCCACGAGGAAGCACAGTTCGATAAGCCATTTCCATGATTTGAGGTCTATGCCGAACGTACCGAAGAACGTGACGAAATACGTGCTGACGGCTGTGATTTCGGTCATGCCGGTCAGGATGAGCACGATCCAGTACGTCCAGCCGGCGAATTTGCCCCACGCGCGGCCGAGGTAGCGGGTGATGAAGTTGATGAAGGTGTGCTGGCTTGGGTCGCTGTACATCATTTCGCCGATGGCGCGCATGAGCAGGAACATGATGAGGCCCACGCCGATGTACACGAGGATGATGCTCGGTCCGGTCAGCGCGATTGACTTGCCGGAGCCGAGGAACAGGCCGGTGCCGATGGTGCCGCCGATGGCGATGAATTGGACGTGGCGGTTTTTCAGGCCGCGTTCCATGTCGTTGCCTTTGTCGAGGCTTTCGACGGATTTGATTTGCGCGGTTTCCGTCGCTTCGGACGTGCTTGTACCAGTTTTTCCGGTTTTCGTATTCCCAAAAGTCATAATGTTCACACCCTACCGCGCCAACCGCACAATCTCCGCCGTTGTTCGCACCGCGAAATGCGCTATATGTGGCAGATTCGCATCTTTTCCAAAAAACGCTTTGCGACGGGTGGAGTCAGCTTGCCAAGGTTTTCAGCTTGCCACGGAGCGATTCGTTTTCGCGTTCCAGCTCGTCGATGCGCCGAGCCTGTTGTTTGATGATGACAAGCGCCGTCTCGCTGTCAAGGCCGCTGCTCGCGCTGAGAGGTGCAGGCGGCACGGCGATGGCAGCCGCATCGGACGGGACGGGCACG
>OLJA01000379.1_pt1 | contig 31348 bp, 24 predicted proteins | sample 1601401 | NCBI WGS metagenome assembly OLJA01 (sample SAMN01915217, study PRJEB22387) | human gut metagenome | isolation source: stool | host: Homo sapiens | place: USA | reverse complement strand
CCCGCTGGTAGAAGTCCCAGTTCTCATCCAGCACATAGGCGATGCCGCCGGTCATACCGGCCGCAAAGTTCTTGCCGGTGGAACCCAGCACCACCACGGTGCCGCCGGTCATGTACTCACAGCCGTGGTCGCCCACGCCCTCCACAACGGCCACGCCGCCAGAGTTGCGCACGCAGAAACGCTCGCCCGCAACGCCGTTGATGAATGCCTTGCCGCCGGTGGCACCGTACAGTGCCACGTTGCCGATGACGATATTCTCGCTGCGGTCAAAAGCGGCCTCCTTCGGCGGGTAGACGATGAGCTTGCCGCCCGAAAGGCCCTTGCCCAGATAGTCATTGGCATCGCCCACCAGCTCCAGCGTCAGCCCCTGCGGGATGAACGCGCCGAAGCTCTGCCCGCCGTAGCCGTGGCAGATTACGTGGAAGGTGTCCTCCGGCAGGGTGTTGCCGAACTTGGCGGTGATTTCACTGCCGAAAATCGTGCCGAAGGCGCGGTCAGTGTTGCCCACATCCAGCGTGACGGTGGCAGGCTTTGGCTCGGCCATATCAAAGCTCTTTTTGAACTTCTTCATCAGCACGCGCATATCGGGGGTCTTTTCCAGCTGGAAGTTGTAGACGTCCTTCGGGTTGAAGTGCACGTTAGAGTTTTCCACCAGCGGGTTCTGCAGCAGGGCGGAGAGGTCCATCTCGCTGGCGCGGGAGCCTGCGGGCGCGGCCTTGACCTTCAGCAGGTCGGTGCGGCCCACCAGTTCCTCCACGGTGCGCACGCCCAGACGGGCCATATACTCCCGCAGTTCCTGCGCCATAAAGCGCATAAAGTTGATGATGTACTCCGGCTTGCCCTTGAACCGCTTGCGCAGCTCAGGGTTCTGGGTGCAGATACCCATCGGGCAGGTGTCCAGATTGCAGACGCGCATCATCACGCAGCCCATCGCCACCAGCGGCCCGGTGCCGAAGCCGAATTCTTCAGCACCCAGCAGGGCGGCAATGGCCACGTCGCGGCCACTCATCAGCTTGCTGTCGGCCTCAATGCGCACGCGGCTGCGCAGGCCGTTCATAATCAGGCACTGGTGTGCCTCGGCAATGCCCAGCTCCCACGGCAGGCCTGCGTTGTGGATGGAGTTGCGAGGCGCAGCGCCCGTGCCGCCGTCAAAGCCGGAGATCAGGATGACCTCCGCGCCGGCCTTGGCCACACCGGCGGCAATCGTGCCGACACCGGCCTCGCTGACGAGCTTGACATTGATAGCGGCCTTGCGGTTGGCGCACTTCAGGTCGTAAATCAGCTGGGCCAGATCCTCGATGGAGTAGATATCGTGGTGGGGCGGGGGAGAGATAAGGCCCACGCCGGTGGTGGAGTTGCGGGTCTTGGCAACCCACGGATACACCTTGCCGCCGGGCAGCTGGCCGCCCTCGCCGGGCTTGGCACCCTGCGCCATTTTAATCTGAATCTCGCTGGCGGAAACCAGATACTTGCTGGTCACGCCGAAGCGGGCGGATGCCACCTGCTTGATGGCGGAGTTGCGCTCGGTGCCGAAGCGGTCCTCGGCCTCGCCGCCCTCGCCGGTGTTGGACTTGCCGCCCAGCCGGTTCATCGCAATGGCCATGCACTCGTGAGCTTCCTCAGACAGGGCACCGTAGCTCATGGCAGCGGTCTTGAACCGCTTCACGATGGAGTCTACGCTCTCGACCTCGTCCAGCGGCACACCCTCGGCGGGGTAGTTGAAGTCCAGCAGGCTGCGCAGATGCATGGCATCGCCGTTTTCGTTGGCGGCTGCGGCGGTGTACTGCTTGAAGGTATCGTAATTGCCGGTCCAGCAGGCCTGCTGCAGCAGATGAATTGTCTGCGGGTTGTAGAGGTGCTGTTCGGCTGCGGGGCCGCCGCGGAACTTGTGCGCACCCAGGCTGGGCAGCTCCCGGTTGATGTCCAGACCCAGCGGGTCAAAGGCCTCCTGATGGCGGGCCTCCAGATCCTTCTGGATATCCTGAATCGTGATGCCGCCCACGCGGGACACGGTGTTCGTGAAGTATTTGTCCACAACCTCCTTGCTGATGCCCAGCGCCTCAAAAATCTGGCTGCCCGCGTAGGACTGAATCGTGGAAATGCCCATCTTGGAGGCAATCTTCACAATGCCCGCCAGCACGGCCTTGTTGTAGTCCTGCACGGCGGCATAGTAATCCTTGTCCAGCAAACCGTCCGAGATAAGCTCCCCGATGGTCTCCTGTGCGAGGTACGGGTTGATGGCTGCCGCGCCGTAGCCCAGCAGAGTGGCGAAGTCGTGCACAAGGCGCGGTTCGCCACTTTCAAGAATCAGCGCCATAGCGGTGCGCTTGCGGGTGCGGACCAGATACTTGCTGACTGCGCCCACGGCCAGCAGGCTGGGGATGGCCACGTGGTACTCGTCAATGTCACGGTCGGAGAGAATCAGGATGTTGGCACCATCGCGGTAGGCGCGGTCCACATCGACAAACAGACGGTCGATGGCCTTCTCCAGATCGGTGTTCTTGTAGTAGCAGATGGAAAGCGTGACCACCTTGAAGCCGGGCACATCCATCGCCTTGATTTTCAGCAAATCGGTCTCGGTCAGAATCGGGTTGTCAATCTTCAGCACCTTGCAGTTGTCGGCGCCCTCCTCCAGCAGGTTGCCCTGTGCGCCGACATAGACGGTGGTGGAGGTGACAATCTTCTCACGCAGGGCGTCAATCGGCGGGTTTGTGACCTGCGCAAACATCTGCTTGAAATATTCGCTCAGGGAGGGGCGGGTGTGGCTCAGCACGGCCAGCGGGGTGTCGGCCCCCATCGCACCGGCGGGCTCGCCGCCGTTCTTGGCCATCGGCAGGATGATCGTGGAGACATCCTCGTACCGGTAGCCGAAGGCCTTCTGCAGCTGGACAAGCTGCTGCTTTGTGTAGCTGGGAATTTTCTTGTTGGGCACCTTCAGGCTGGAAAGCGCCACCAGATTGCGGTCCAGCCACTCGCCGTAGGGCTGGCGGCTGGCGTAGTCGGCCTTGAGCTTCTCATCGTCGACCAGCTCACCCTTGACCGTATCCACCAGCAGCATCTTGCCGGGGCGCAGGCGGTCCTTGCGGACGATATCCTCGGCGGGAATATCCAGCACGCCGACCTCACTGGAAAGAATCAGGCGGCCATCCTTGGTGATATAGTAGCGGCTGGGGCGCAGACCATTGCGATCCAGCACCGCGCCCATCACATCGCCGTCACTGAACAGGATGCTGGCGGGGCCGTCCCACGGCTCCAGCATTGTGGCGTAATACTGGTAGAAATCCCGCTTTTTGGGGTCCATCGACTTGTTGTTGTCCCACGGCTCGGGAATTGTGACCATAACGGCCAGCGGCAGCTCCATGCCGTTCATAACCATAAATTCCAGCGTGTTGTCCAGCTGGGCGGAGTCCGAGCCGCCCTGATTGACGATGGGCAGAACTTTCGTCATATCGTCCTTTAAATAGCTGGAGCCGATGGTCTCCTCGCGGGCCAGCATGGTATCCACGTTGCCGCGGATGGTGTTGATTTCGCCGTTGTGCAAAATGAAGCGGTTGGGGTGGGCGCGGTTCCAGCTGGGGGCCGTGTTGGTGGAGAAACGGCTGTGCACCATGCCGATGGCGGATTCATAGTCGGCGTCCTGCAAATCGGGGTAGAAGAGACGCAACTCCTTGACCAGGAACATACCTTTATAAACGATGGTGCGGCTGGACAGGCTGCAGACGTAGGTGTCTGGGCTGGACTGCTCAAACACGCGGCGCACCACGTAGAGGCGGCGGTCAAAGGCAATGCCGGGCTCCATGCGTTGGGGTTTGCCCACAAAGCCCTGCCAGATGCTGGGCATACAGGCAATGGCCTTGTGGCCCAGCACCTCGGGGCAGGTGGGAACCTCGCGCCAGCCTAAGAAGGGCAAGCCCTCCTTTTTGCAGACGATCTCAAACAGCTTTTTGGCCTGGTTGCGCTTGAGCTCATCCTGCGGGAAAAAGAACATACCAATGCCGTATTCTCGCTCTGCGCCCAAGGTCAGCCCCAACTCAGCGGCCACCTTCTGGAAGAATTTGTCGCTGATCTGCGTCAGGATGCCGACACCATCACCGGTCTTGCCCTCCGCATCCTTGCCGGCGCGGTGCTCCAGATGCTCGACAATCTGCAAAGCGTCGTCGATGGTCTTGTGGCTCTTGTGTCCTTTGATGTCTACCACCGCACCGATGCCGCAGTTGTCATGCTCAAACTGCGGGCTGTACAGCCCGGCGGGGGACTTGCGCTCGGTAAAATTTTCCATACCTCGTTTGCTCCTTTCCCACTCCTGCCTTTCCGCGCAGTATCGCACATTTTCTGCACGGAACAGGATAAACAAAAAAGACGTTCCCTAAGGGCACACAGGCCCCTTGTGGGAACGTCTTTGTTCTTGCTTGCATCATAGCATAGATGCAGCCGCTTTACAATGCTGAAGCAAAAGATTTTACGGAAATTAAGCAAAAAAGCTCTGAAAATTAAATCCGAAAGGCGGAAACTTAATAAAATTAAGCTGTCTTTTCCTCGTTCTGCTTTTTCAACTCCACCAGAATCTCCGCCAGCAGCTCCTCCTGCGTGGGGGCGGCAGGCGCGGCAGGCGCCTCCTCGGCAGGCTTTTCATGCTTGCCCACCTCCATCAGCTTGTTCATGGCCTTGACGATGCAGAACAGCACAAAAGCCATAATCAGGAAGTTGATGACCGCCGTGATAAAGGCACCGTACTTGAAAACCAGCTTGCCATCGCCGAAAACATCCCACATCATGGCGTCAAAGTTGACCTTGCCCAGGATGCCCAGAATGGGGCTGATGAGGTTATCGGTCAGGGATGTGACCAGCGTGGAGAATGCGCCGCCGATGATGACACCGATGGCCATATCCATCATGTTGCCCTTTAGGGCAAACGCCTTGAATTCCTCAAAGAACTTTTTCATAAGTAGCACCTCCTCAAAAAATAAAGACGCTGTGTACGCCTTACTTCTTCAGCAGCTTAGCCACAGTCTGGGCGGCGTTGTCCAGATACTCTCCGGCAAAGACCTCAATCATACCGGCGTCGGCCTCCTTGGCCAGCTCGGGGTCAATGGGCATCTTGGCCAGCACAGGCAGCTGGTACTTGGCGGCAATCTCGTCCACGTGGCTGTCGCCAAAGACGTTGATGTGCTTGCCGCAGTCAGGGCACTGGACATAGCTCATATTCTCGACCAGACCCAGAATGGGCACGTGCATCATCTGGGCCATCTGCACGGCCTTGCCGACAATCATACCGACAAGCTCCTGCGGGCTGGACACAATGACAATGCCGTCCACCGGCAGGGTCTGGAACACGGTCAGCGGCACATCGCCGGTTCCCGGAGGCATATCGACAAACAGGAAATCAACATCCCACACAACCTCCTGCCAGAACTGCTTGACAGCGCCCGCAATGACGGGGCCGCGCCAGACCACAGGGGCCTCGGGGTCCTCGAGCAGCAGGTTGATGCTCATAATCTCAATGCCGGTGCGGCTGGTGACCGGGTTGATGCTCTCGCCGTCACCGGTGGCGGGACCCTTCACGCCGAACAGGCGGGGGATGGAAGGGCCGGTGATGTCGGCGTCCAGCACGCCGGCCTTAAAGCCAAGCCGGCGCATCGAGACGGCCAGCATGGCGCTGGTCATACTTTTGCCAACGCCGCCCTTGCCGGAAACAACGCCGATGACCTTTTGGATACGGCTTCTTGCGTGCGGCGGCTCATGCTGCGGCGCACGGTGATCGCAGTTGGAATGGCAGCTGCTGCAATCATGGGTACAGGCTTCACTCATGGTAACTATGCTCCTTTAAAAAAATCGCTCTTTTTCCAGTTTACCAAAAATCGCGGCATAATGCAAGACACTGGGGCAGGAAAGCGCACATTGGTGCAGAATTATGCCTGCCTGCAGCATACCGGCGGCGCGGCGGGCATATCCATCAGCAGGGGAAGGGGGCGGCGTATGAGCCAACGCAGAACGTATGTGCACAACGCGGCGCTGCTTACCGGGGCGGGGCTGGTACTGCGTGTGCTGGGTATGGGCTTCCGGGTGGTGTTGGCGGCGGCGCTGGGCAGCGAGGGGATGGGTCTGTACCAGCTGATTCTGGCGCTGTATATGGTGTTTGTCTCCTTTGCCACGGCGGGCGTCAATGTGGCCTCGGCGCGCTTGGCTGCCCAGAGCCTTGCCCGCGGCAACGGTATGGCCGAAACGCTGCGCGGGCTTGTGTTTACGGCGCTGTGCTTCGGCGCGGCGGCCATGCTGGCCCAGAGCGTGCTGGCCGGGCCGTGTGCGCGGCTTTTGCTGCATGACGCCCGTGCCGAGACCGCGCTGCTGATTCTGGCACCCAGTCTGCCGTTTATGGCGGTGTCGGGGGCGGTGCGGGGGTGCTTTCTGGCGGCGCGGCGGGTGCAGCCCAACATTACCGCGCAGCTGATTGAACAGCTGGTGCGGATGGCGGTGGCCGTGGCCGGGCTGCGGGCACTGGCCGGGTGGGGTGCCGGGTATGGCTGCGCCGCGGTGCTGCTCGGCAATACCGTCAGCGAGGCGGTCTCCTGCGGGATTATGCTGGCCTTTGCCGCCCGCACGCCGGAATTTGCCCCGCGCCCCGGCGGGGCGCTGCACCCCTACACCCAAAAGGAACTGAACGAAATCCTCTGGCCGGTGGAGGGCAGCCGCCTGCTGGCCAGTGCCTTGCAGGCGGCGGAGAGCAGTCTGATACCCTACACGCTGGCGCTGTACACCGGCAGTCGTGCCGAGGCCGTAGCCCAGTACGGTGCGCTGAAGGGGATGGCGCTGCCGTTGCTGTTCTTTCCGTTTTCGGTGCTGGGGGCGCTGTCCGGCCTGCTGATGCCGGAAATCACCCGCACCCACACCAAGGGGGACACCGCTGCCACCCGCCGCCTTGTCTATACGATGCTGCGCCTGACCGGCGGGTTTTCGCTGCTGGCCGGGGTGGGCTTTGTGCTGCTGGGCCGCCCGCTGGCGCAGTACCTCTATCAGGATGCCGATGTGGGCCGGTATGTGCAGGTGCTGGGCTTTGTGGCACCGTTTATGTATCTGGAAAGCATGGTGGACGGCGTGCTGAAGGGGCTGGGGGAGCAGCTGGCGAGCTTCCGCTATTCGCTGCTGGACTCCGCCCTGCGCATTACGGCCATCTGGCTGCTGCTGCCCCGGTACGGTATGGCGGGCTTTCTGGGCGTGATGATTGCCTCCAACCTACTGACCTTCGGGCTGAATCTGTGCCGGATGCTGAAAACGCTGAACAAAAAAGCAGCCTGAACGGCTGCTTGGAAGGGTGATATATGGGAAAAAGGAAAACGGCATACCCGGCAAGGCCGGCCCTCATCCGGCGCTGCGCGCCACCTTCTCCCGCGGGAGAAGGCAGGGCGTCCCCAACGCCCCGCAAGGCTGGTGGGTGGCTTATGTCACAGGGTCTCCCCGCTGACCAGGCCATTCCACAGGCGGTAATACACGCCCTGCTTTGCCAGCAGCTCCTCGTGGCTGCCCTCCTCCTCAATGCCGTCGCGGCCAAGCACCAGAATGCGGTCGGCGTTCTTGATGGTGGTCAGGCGGTGGGCAATCGTCAGGGTGGTGCGGCCCTTCGCCAGCTTGTCAAGGCTCTGGCCAACCAGAATCTCGCTCTCGTTGTCAAGGGCGCTGGTAGCCTCGTCCAGCAGCAGAAGGCGCGGGTTCTTCAAAAATACGCGTGCAATCGCAATCCGCTGCTTCTGCCCGCCGGAGAGCTTGACGCCGCGCTCGCCCACGTAGGTGTCATAGCCGTCCTTCAGCGCACGGACAAAGGCGTCGGCCCCGGCCAGCCGGGCGGCCTCCTCAATCTCGGCGCGGGTGGCACCGGGGCGGCCGTAGGCAATGTTCTCGGCCACTGTGCCGCTGAACAGGTAGACATCCTGCTGCACCACGCCGATGGCCTCCCGCAGGCTGTGCAGCGTCACGCCGCGCACATCCTGCCCGTCAATCAGGATTCTGCCGCCGGTCACATCATAAAAGCGGGGGATCAGGTTGCACAGCGTGGTCTTGCCGCCGCCGGACGGCCCCACCAGTGCCACATTCTCGCCGGGGCGGATGTGCAGATTGACGTGGCGCAGCACCTTGTTGTGGTCATCGGGGTATTCAAAGCTGACGTCCTCAAAGTCAATGGCGCCCTCGGTGATGGCCAGCGGCCTGGCATCGGGCACATCGGCAATGGCAATGGGCGTGTCCATAATTTCGGCAAAGCGCTCAATGCCGGTCATACCGCGCTGGAACTGCTCGGCAAATTCGACAATGCGGCGGATGGTGGCAATCAGCGTGGAGACGTAGAGCACATACGCCACCAGATCGCCCGCGCTGATAGCTCCGTATACCAGCGAAAGACCGCCCGCCAGAATGACAACAAAGTACATCAGTCCGTCAAAAAGGCGGGTGGAGGTGTTGAACGCGGCCATGGCATGGTAGCCAAGGGTCTTGATTTCCTCAAAGTCGCGGTTGCCCTTTTCAAATTTGGCACGCTCCAAATCTTCGGCGGCGAAGGCCTTGACTACGCGCTGGCCCAGCAGGCTGTCCTCAATCGAAGCGTTCAGCTCGCCAATCTGGAACCGCTGCTGGCGGAAGCGCTCGCGCAGGCGATGGTTCAGTCTGACCGAGACAACCCCCATCAGCGGCACGCAGGCAAAGACAATCACCGTCAGCGGCACATTGGCCTGACAGAGAATTACAAACGATGCAGCAATTTTTATGCCCGCGATGAAGAACTCTTCCGGGCAGTGGTGGGCAAACTCGGTCACATCAAACAGGTCATTGGTGATGCGGCCCATAATCTGGCCGACCTTTGTATTGTTATAATAAGTGTGGTCAAGCCGCAGCAGATGGTCAAAGGCGTCGCGGCGCATATCGGTCTCGATATGCACGCCCATGATATGCCCGGTGCCGGACATAAAGTAGCTGGCCGCGCTGTCAATGACGCGCAGTACAAAGTAGAGCGCCGCCAGCTTCAGCACGGTGTCCACGGTCAGCGCGGCCGCTGTGACGGTGTTGGTGAGGGTGCTCATAATTTTGGGCAGTGCAATATCGCAGAGAGTCGTCAGCGCGGCGCAGAACAAATCAAACGCCAGCACGGCGCGGTATTTGACCATATAGGGCAGAAAACGGCGTATCAAAGCGCTGTTTTTAGGGCGCTGGGCAGGGAAGTCAGACATTGGGTACCTCTTTTTCTTTTATGTGTGCAGGGTTATTCGCTGGGGGTCTGCTGTGCGGACGGATCTACGTATTTTGTTTCCTTGCACAGAGAGCAGGTGTAGATAATTCTGGCGGGTGTGTCGGCTGTTGCGTCCTCATAGCCGGTTTCAACCCAACGGTGATGGGCGGCGCAGTACTCGGTTTTGGTTTCGCCGCAGCCGCTGCATTGGTAGGTCTTTTCGCCTTCCTGCTCACAGGTGGAGGTATCTTCGATAAGCTTGAAGTTGTGTTCGTGCGGTGTGGGGGAGGGTTCCTGCGTGGGGGCAGCAGTAGGCGTGGGTGTAGGAGGCACAGGCGTAGATGTTTCGGGCACAGGCGATGGTGTCGGGGACGGTGTGGGTGTGGCTTGAATTTCCTCCTTTTTTATCTCATTGCAGCCCTCGCGCTTGCAGGTGTAGATGATTTCATTGCCCTCGTGCCGGCCCTCGTCCCAGTCATGGCCCAGCGCGGGAATATCTTTCTCAAGGATGTCGCCGCAAATCTTGCACTCGTACTTTGCAACGCCGTCCTTCAGGCAGGTGGGGGCGGTCCGGGCGTCTTCTATCTCCACGTAATCGTGGTCATGCTTGCCGACCTTGAAATGTGCCGTCAGCACTACGCCGCCTGCGTCGGCGTTCTGCGGCATGGTGAAGGTGATGGTGGCATCATCGAAGGTGCCGCCCGAGCTGATGGTCCAGCCGTCAAAGACAAAGCCTTCGTCGGGGACGGCGGTCACGGCGCTGGCTGTGCCGCCCTTCTTGACCAGCTGGCTGGTTGTGCCGGACAGCTTGCCGCCCTTCTCGGTCACAAATTCCAGCGGGACCTTTGCACCGCGCACGGCAATCGGGTCCTTGGTGATGAGGTTGGCGGGCACGCCGTCCGGCTGGGGCAGGGTGCCCAGCGGCTGGGGGCGGCGGTCCTCGGTGATATAGGCGTGGGTGCGCACATAGGTAAAATACGCTGTGACGGCGGTTTTGGACAGGTGCACGCCGTCGGAAAGGGTGTAATCGGCCTTGGCCCAGCCGGTGGTGTTGTCGCGCAGAACCTCGGCGCTGTTCAGGAACTTGTAGCCGTTTTCCTCGCACATCTGCACCAGTGCGGCGTTGTAGGCGTCCACCTGTGTCATGGTCAGGTTGGTGTTTTCCCGCTGCTTGTCCAGCGGCGGAATGGCGCTGACGATGATATCGCAGTAGGGCCACGCGGCTTCAATCGCTTTGAGCCCCTGCAGATAGGTGGTTATGTAGTTGGTGGCGTCCGTGGACGAGCCGCCGAGGTTGTTGGTGCCGTAGCAGATGATGATACGGCGCGGCTTGAGCATGGCTACGGCCTCCGGCACGGTGTACATGGTGGAGGAACCCTTGAATTTTTCGCATTTCAGCGTGGTGATGGCTCCCGCGCCCATGCTGACAACGCCGATGCTGTTGCCGATGGAGGCAAAGGGGGTGTCGGTTTCATCGGCGTACATTGTATAGCGCACCGTGTTGGAATCGCCGATGAACAGGGTTTCATCCGTGTAGCTGCGCCCGGCATCCTCCGTCTGGGGCAGCACCGTGCCGACCTCCGACGCCGTGGGCTGGGCGGTGGTGGCCGCCGTGGGCTGCGGCGTGGCGGTGATCGAGGCGGTTTCGGCGGTGGCAGAGGCGGGCAGCTCGTCCGTTTTGTTTTTACAGCCGGTCAGGCCGAGCATGAGCACTGCAGCCAGCAAAGCAGCCTGCCGCCGTGCGCGGAAAAAGGGCAGATTCATGCGTTACACCACTTTTCATAAAATACGATAAGCCTATCATACACCATTTTGCCCTGCCGTGCAAACGAATCCTGCAGGATTTACAATTTTATCGAAAAACGATAAAAAATACTTGCAAAACGATATGGCTTGTGGTATACTGCAACCAACACAAAGCGGCAGAGCTGCCGCAAAGGGAGGCCGTTATGAAGAATCTCTGGGATGACCGCAAAAGCATAACGCTGACCCGCATTGTGGTGGCGCTGGCCATTGCGGGCAGTATTATTATGACAGTGTGCGGGCCGCGGCTGGTGCGCTGGATGGTAACCGCCCACACTCTGCCCGCTGCCAGTGGGCCGGTGCTGCTGGGCATGGGGTACCTCTGCGCGGTGCTGGCGCTGGTTATGCTTTGCACGCTGTATCAGTTCCTGCGCCGCATTGAGCAGGGGGAAATCTTTGTGGCCCGGAACGTTGCGGCCCTGCGGAGCATCAGCTGGTGCTGTGTGGGCGCGGCGTTCATCTGCCTGCCAGCGGGTGTGTTCATCTATCTGCCGTTTGCCTTTCTGGCGGTGGCGGCCGGGTTTATGGCGCTCATTGTCCGGGTGCTGAAAAACGCCTTTGCGCAGGCCGTCCGCATGAAGGACGAGCTGGACTACACCGTGTAAGGGAGGCAGAAAAAATGCCCATCGTGGTCAATCTGGATGTGATGATGGCCCGCCGCCACAAGGGCGCGGGGGAGCTGGCGGAGGAAATCGGCATTACCCCGGCAAATCTTTCCATCTTAAAGAACAACAAGGCCAAGGCAGTGCGGTTCTCGACGCTGGAAGCCCTCTGCAAGGCGCTGGACTGCCAGCCGGGGGATATTTTGGAGTTTACGGAGGAGGAAAAACCATGACACTTTACGCTATCCTCATGTACCCCCTGGCTTATTTTTACATCCGCGGGGTGCTGCTGCCGCCGTGGTATTCGGACTGGGGGATGCCGATTTTCGCCGCTCTCTTTATTCTATATACCGACCTCGCCGCTCGGGCGGCCCACCGCACCGCCGCCCGGGAAACCCCGATCTGGGCCGGGTGCTGGCTGGCGCTGTCACTGGCGTACCCGCTGTTCGGCTACCAGCCGGATCCGCTGGGCACGTGGCAGTGGATGGCGTGGCACATTTTCGCCGTCTGGTATGTGCTGGCCCGCTGCGGAATGCTGGCCCAGGGGTACAGCGGCAGTCTGGTTTTTCTGGACGCTGTGGCGGGATTTTTCCGCCTGCCCTTCGGCAATTTCTTCCTGCGGGTGCGCACGGTGTTTTCTGCGCTGAAAACTGGCCTGCATGGCCGCATCAAAGTCCGTAAGGCGCTGCGCGTGCTGGCTACGGTGGCACTGACGCTGGCGCTGTGCGGTGTGGCATGGGGCCTGCTGGCCGCCGCCGATGCCAACTTTGCGGCACTGGGCCAAAGTGTGGCCGACTGGTGGAACAGCCTGCTCAATAATATAAAATTTATCGATACACTGATGTATATTCTGCTGTCGCTGCCGGTGGGCGCGTGGCTGTACGGGCTGGTGTTCGGCGCACTGCGCCGAACCGAACCGCCCACAACGGCGGCCCAATGTACCGCTGCGCTGGAACACGCCCGCATTGTGCCGCGCAGTACGGCAACGGTAGCGGTAGCCGCGCTCTGCGGTGTTTACGCGCTGTTCTTCGCCGTGCAGGCAGGGGAGTGGTTTGCCGCCGCGCCGCTGGGGCTCAGCGCCCCGGACGCTGCCGCTTTTGCGGTGGACGGCTTCTGGGAGCTGCAAAAAATTCTGCTGCTCAACTTCGGCGTGCTGGCGGGTGTGCATTTTCTGGGCCGCGCACCGCTGCCCAAAGCGCTGGCCGCGGTGTTCTGCGGCTTCGGGCTGGCGTTTGCTGCGCTGGCGGCGGGCAAGCTGGCGGTCTATGTCGTCCTCTACGGCCTGACGCCCCGGCGAGTCATCGCGGGGTGGTTCCTCGGCGTGTTGGCGGTCTGGTGCGTGCTGGCGCTGGTGCGGGTGTTCCGCGCCATCCCCGCGGCGAAACTCGCCATTTTTACCGCAGCGCTTAGCTTTACGGTGCTCTCCTGCGTGAACGTAAAACAGCGTGTCATCGACGTGAATCTGGCCCGCTATGAGGCCGGAATTGACGAAACCCTCGACTGGGGTGTGCTGTGGGAATGTGGGTATGAAGGAGAGCCGTTTTCCCGGTGATGGATGGTGCCAACGCAAGGCCGCCCCTCATCCGGGCATGCCCGGCCCCTACAACACAAATAAAACAGGGGTTCCCGTTTTGCCGGGAACCCCTGCTGCTCTATATTATGCTTTTTTGAAGCCGACACTCTGCATAAATTTCACGAATGCGGCCTGACCCTGCGCGTCCTGCTTGAACACACCGGCGTTTTCCAGCACGTGGCTGAAGACGGTGCCAATCTCAGCTTTCACGGCCTTGTTGGCGTCCTGCGGCTTCATGTCGGTGCCGTACTTGGCAATCAGCTCGTCAATCCAGTCGGCGTGCACGGCCAGTGCGTCGCCGGGCTGGCGGCTGGTGTTGGGGCGCTGGCCCGCCAGAATTTCAGCAATCTGTGCGCCCTGGTCCTTCAGGCGGGCGGGCAGGATGGCCAGACCCATGACCTCAATCAGGCCAATGTTTTCCTTTTTAATATTGTGGTATTCCTTGTGCGGGTGGAAGATGCCGTCGGGGAACTCCTCACTGGTGCGGTTGTTGCGCAGAGCAAGGTCAAGGATGAAGCCCTCGGTCTCGTCATAGTGCAGAATCGGCGTCACGGTGTTGTGGGGCGTGCCGTCGGTCTCGGCCAGAATCCCGACGCTCTCATCGGTGTAGCTGCGCCATGCCGTCAGAATATTGTTGGCCACAATCTGCAGCTGCTGGCTGCTGCGGCCCACCAGCCGCACGGCAGAGACAGGCCAGTTCAGAATACCGGCCTTGACGCCCGGGTAGCGGATGTCCGCCATGGGCACGGCAACGCTTGCCTTCTGCATCGGGAACACATACTGCCCGCCCTGGAAATGGCTGTGGCTCAGGATGCTGCCGCCCACAATGGGCAAATCGGCGTTGGAGCCGCAGGTGTAATGGGGGAACTGCGCCACAAAGTCGAAAATCTCGGCCAGCGTCTGCTTGTTCATCTCCATCGGCTTGTGCTGCTCGTGCAGCATGATGCAGTGCTCATGGAAGTAGGCGTAGGGGCTGTACTGCAGATAGAACTGCTCGCCCGCCAGCGTGATGGGCACAATGCGGTGGGTCTGCCGTGCCGGGAAGTTGATGCGTCCGGCGTAACCGATGTTCTCCTTGCAGAGCATACAGGCCGGGTAGCCGGATTTCGGCTGCAGGCGCTCCAGCGCGATGGTCTTGGGGTCTTTCTCGGGCTTGGTCAGGTTGATGGTGATTTCCAGCTCGCCATAGGGGGTGGCGGTGTTCCACTGGATGTTCTTGGCAATCTGCGCGGTGCGGATGTAGTTGGCGTCCACGCAGAGCTGATAGAACCAGTCGGTGGCAGCCTTGGCACCCTGCTTGCGGTAGAGCTTCTGGAACTTCTTGCAGACCTCGCTCTCGCGGGGCATCAGGGCACCCATCAGGCGGGTCTCAAAGTTGATGCGGTACTGGTTGACTGCACCGTCAAACAGCTCCTTCTGGGCGGCCAGCTCCACCATCTCATCCAGCAGGGCGGCAGGGGAGGCAAGGTCCTCCTTCGGCAGCTTGGCCTCGCTGGGGGCGGCCAGAGCCAGCGTGTCCAGCAGGGTGTTGCGTGCCACCAGAATGTCCAAATCCTTAATCAGCTTGTGTTTGCGGCCAAAGCGCAGCAGGCGCTCCACGTCCAGCGCCAGACGTGCGTCGCGCTGCTCCGGCGTCAGGGTCGTAATGTCCAGTTCATTCTTTGCCATAAGTACCCTCCTGTAGCGGTGTGTGTTGTGTTCTGTTATATTAACCATACCGCCTTTTGCCTCCGCTTTCCATAGCGTTGTGTGCCAGTCTTTTGCAATTTTCAACCAAAGAGTCCCTTGCCCGCGTGAAAATTTTGTCCCTGTTGTCATTGTCGCATAGGAATGGCCCGGTGTCAAGCGGGGAGGACGGAAACACCGCCCTGTAGGGGCCGGGCACGCCCGGCCCGGCCGCTTGCCGCAAGCGGAAGCTGATGGGCAACCACCCCGGGCGGAGCAGAGCCCCGCCCCTACCGCGTTGCTTTCCGGCAGGCCTGTTCCGGAGAGCCCCCTACAAGCAAACCGAAAACGGCATATCGCCGTCAGCTTGCGGCGGGGTGTGGTCCCCCCGCCCTACGGGCAACTCAAAAACGCAAGCGGCCCTGCGTGAAATTGCTCACACAGGGCCGCTTGTTTCATCTTACTTCTTCAAATCGCTGAACAGGTCCTTCTGGTAGACACCGTCCGCTACCAGCTTGGCAAAGCTGTCAATGACAGTCTGCTTGTCCTCGGCGTAGGTGACGCCGAACCACTTGTCATGGGTGGGCAGCACCTTGACGCTGACCTTGCCCGCGTGGAGCAGCTCATCAATGTAGATGGGCAGCAGATACTCGGCCTTCAGCGGGTTGGCGGGCTCGGCCTTCTCAAAGAACTCCACAAAGCCGGCGTCCAGCAGATCCACGAACTCGGGGGTCAGCGCCCACATATTCATCGAAACCAGACTGTTAATGTCGATGTCCTTGCCGCCTGCAGCTGCGCCGTCAGCGGTCTTTTCAATGCCGCTGGTCTCCAGCACGCCGGTCAGGTAGTGGGCGTCATTCATCTGGCAGATGCCGCGGGTCACGGCGCCGTTATCGCTCAGGGTGTTCTTCAGCACAAAGCCGGCCATGCTCAGGTCGCCGGGCTTCTCCGGCGTGTAGCCCTGCAGGAAGCTGTGCAGCTGGACAAAGGCCTCCTTGCCGTAGTAGTCATCGGCGTTGATGACGGCAAACGGCTCCTTGATGATGCCCTTGCAGGCCAGCACGGCCTGGCCGGTGCCCCACGGCTTGGAACGGCCCTCCGGCACGGCGAAGCCCTCCGGCACGTTCTCCAGCGCCTGGAAGGCGTAATCAATCTCAACGCCCAGTTCGGCGCAGATTTTCTCAATGCGGTCGCCGATGGCCTCCTTGAAGGCATCCTCAATGTCGTGGCGGATGATAAAGACGATCTTGTCAAACCCGGCCTCGATGGCATCGTGGATGGAGTAATCCATAATGATTTCGCCGTTCGGGCCGACAGCCGCCAGTTGCTTGATGCCGCCGCCGAAGCGGGAGCCGATGCCTGCGGCCATGATAACCAATGCAGTTTTCATAATTTCCTCCTACATATACACCATGCGGTGTGATAGCCTCTTTTATTCCGGGTGCGCTTAGTACCCGGTCATTGCCATAGCGTACTGCACAAAGCCGGGCCCGGCCAGATTGATGACCAGCGAGGCCAGCAGCAGCATAATGCCGTAGTAGAGCAGTGCGGCGGGCAGGCAGGTGCCGCCCTTCTGCAGCAGGGCATCCGTGCGGGCGTTGCCTTCCGGGTAGTCGGTGCAGATTTTATCAATGTTTTTCTTGGCGTGGTTGCGGTAGAGATAGACCGAGAACAGCCCCAGCAGGATTTTGACAATCCATGCGGCAATCGCGCAGACGTCCGCCGCAACGGGAACCCAGCCCAGCGGCATGGCACCGAACAGGGAAGGGTTGAAGGTGGCCACGATGGCGATGAGGGAGGGCAGACTCAGCACAACGGTCAGCACGGCGGTCAGCAGGCCCTCCTTCCACATCTTGCGGTAGAGCAGATACGCCGGGCCAAAGAGGAAGGCGGACAGACTGACCGCCACCTTCTGTTTCGTCAGGCTCATGCGGAAGAACTGCATCAGGTAGTACATCGGGCTGCGGCCCACATAGGCGGCCCAGTCCTTGGCCTTGATGCCGTCAATGGTGTCCTCGGGGCCGATTTCGCGGCGGTAGATGCCGCCGTCTGCCCCTGTGCCGTAGGCGTCTATGTGCGGCCCGGGCTCGGTGCGATCCTTGCTGTGCACGGCGGGGTCGCGGGCATAGATGGGCACGGACTTTTCATCCTCGGCCTTGGCGTCCTCAGCGCCGGTGCTCTTGGGCAGGGGGCAGCCGCAGTGGCTGCACCGCGCCGCGCCCGGCGTGTTGTGGGTGCCGCAGTTGGGGCAGGTGGCCTCGTGGGCAGCCTGTTCGGCCTCAGGGCCGACCTCGGGCTTCCATTCAAACCCGGCGGCGTGCTCGGTTTTGTGCATACAGGCCCCAATCTTCTGCCAGCAGGCCCGGTGGTAGGGCGTGCCGCAGTCGGGGCAAACGACGATATCATCCTCGTCGGTAAATGCCTGTTCGCAGACAGGGCAGTGGTTTCCTGTGTAACGTGTCATTGTGTACTGGTATTTCCTTTCCGTAACATAAAGCCATTATACCGCATCAAATGGATAAATGCAAATAAACCGATACATTTTAAATTTTTCTTTACAACTTCCGGGAATTGTCTTATAATGCTACTATGTAGTTTTATGCCAACTTATGTGTGACGAGGGAAAAATATATGATTACCATTGACGAACTGAAAGCAAAGCTCGGCGGTATGAAAACCGCCGTGGACGACCTGCGGGATGCCCTGGCCATCGAAGCCAGCGAGAAGCGTCTGGCCGAGCTGGAGCACCAGATGACGATGCCCGGCTTCTACGATGACCAGGCCCGCAGCCAGAAAATCATCAGCGAGATGGGCGAGGTCAAGAACAAGCTCGAGCGCTTCGGCAAGCTGGCCACCCAGTATGAGGAGGCCGAGACCCTGCTGCTCATGATTGAGGAGGAAAATGACCCCTCTCTGGCAGCCGAGGGTGAGGAGGCTGTCGAGGGCGTGGAGAAGGCCATCGATGAGCTGCAGCTCATGACGATGCTGAACGGCGAGTATGACCACAACAACGCCATCCTGACCTTCCACGCAGGCACCGGCGGCACCGAGGCGCAGGACTGGGCCGAGATGCTCTACCGTATGTACACCCGCTGGGCCGAAGCCCACGGCTACAGCGTGGAGGTGCTGGACGTGCTGGACGGCGATGAGGCCGGCATCAAGTCCGCCTCCATGATGGTGAAGGGCCCCAACGCCTATGGTATGCTCAAGAGTGAGCACGGTGTCCACCGTCTGGTGCGCATCAGCCCCTTTGACGCCAACGCCCGTCGCCAGACCAGCTTCTCCAGCCTGGAGGTTATGCCCGAGCTGGACAACAACATCAACATTGAAATCAACCCCGCCGATATTGAAATGCAGGTCTACCGTTCCTCCGGTGCCGGTGGCCAGCACATCAACAAGACTTCTTCTGCCGTCCGCCTGATTCACAAGCCCACCGGTATTGTGACCAGCTGCCAGACCCAGCGCAGCCAGCTGCAGAACCGTGAGTACGCTATGGAGATGATGAAGGCCAAGCTGTACCAGATCGCTTTGCAGCAGCACAAGGACAAGATTGACGATATCAAGGGCGTCCAGAATGAGATTGCCTGGGGCCACCAGATCCGCAGCTATGTCTTTATGCCCTACACGCTGGTCAAGGACCACCGCACCAACTACGAAAGCGGCAACGTGCAGGCCGTTATGGACGGCGATCTGGACGGCTTCATCTACGCCTACCTGAAAGCCAGCTCCCGCGGCGAGCTGCAGGATGTCTGATATGGAGGACCGTTTTATCCGGCTGTCTGTCTCGCTGGCGCGGCTGCAGAAGGTCATTCAGCGCATCAAGGCCAGTGGTATGAGCCGCATTGAGCTGAAGGCCGGCCACACGCTGGTGCTCTGCACGCTGGCCGCCGCACCCGAGGGGTACCGCTTCTCGGAGCTGACCGACCGCTGTGATTTGGACCCGGCGATGATTTCCCGCGTGCTGGCGGATTTGGTCCGCTGTGAGCTGGTGGAAAAGCAGGGCCAGCCCGGCAAGTATAACGCTATCTACCTACTGACCGATGCAGGCCGCGACCGCGCTGTGCGGGTAAGGGCCGTGGTGGCCGATGTGTCGCGCCGCGCAGACGAGGGAATAGACCCCGCCGAGCTGGCTACCTTTTATAAGGTACTTGACCGGCTGACCCGGAATCTGGAGGCCGTGGACGCCGATCCGGCGGAGGCCTTTGAGCCATTGGAGCGCGACTAAAACAGAATCATACAAAACCGCCCGACTGCCCAAAAAAGCAGTCGGGCGCTTGTTTTGTTCATAGTTGATGGGTATACTTGCAATAATGTGGAGAGATAAATCGTTTGTATGGATAGGCTGCCCCTACAACTTACCCAATTCCACCCGAAAGGAGTTTCCTCTATGGCATCCATCACCGGCCTGACCGCTGCCGAGGTCGAAGCGCGCCGTGCGGCGGGCCAGACAAACCGGCCGCCCCAATCCCAGACCAGAACCACCGGGGAGATTGTGCGGGACAATATCTGTACCTATTTCAATCTGGTGTTTCTGGTGCTGGCGGTCATGCTGGCGCTGGTGCACTCGTGGCTCAATATGGGGTTTCTGGGGATTGTGTTCTGGAACACCCTCATCGGCATTGTGCAGCAGCTGCGCGCCAAAAAGACCATCGACAAGCTGACGCTGGTTTCTGCGCGGAAGGTGCGCTGCCTGCGGGACGGTAAGTGGTGCGCCGTGCTGTCCGATGATTTGGTCAAGGATGATGTGGTGGAATTTGGCGCGGGCGACCAGATTGTGGCGGATGCCGTGGTGGTGGACGGCAGTGCGCAGGCCAATGAATCGCTCATCACCGGCGAGGCCCGGGCGGTGCCGAAGGAGCGCGGCGCAGAGCTGCGCTCGGGCAGCTTCCTGATGGCGGGGCGCTGCACGGCGCGGTTGACCCACGTGGGAGCCGAGAGCTATGCCAGCAAGCTGACCGCCGAGGCGCAGGCCAACGGCCACAAGGTGGCCCGCGGCGAGATGATGCGCAGCCTGGATAAGCTGATAAAATTCATCGGCTTGGCGCTGATTCCGATTGGCGTGGTGTTGATTTGGAAGCAGCACTGGGTGCTGGGGCTCACGATGAAGGAGACCGTGGATTCCACGGTTGCCGCCCTGATTGGTATGATACCGGAGGGGCTCTATCTGCTGACCAGCGTGGCGCTGGCGGTGAGCATGATGCGGCTGGCCCGCCGCAAGGTGCTGACCCGGGATATGAACTGCATCGAGACGCTGGCCCGGGTGGATGTGCTCTGCGTGGACAAGACCGGCACGATTACCGAGAGCACGATGCAGGCCGATGACCCGCTGCCGCTGGCGGAAAATGCGCCTGTCAGCGAGATTTTGGCGGCTTTTTACGCGGGGGAGCAGCCCGACAACGACACGGGCCGCGCCCTGACCGCGCGCTTCGGGCAGGGGAGCACGCCGTGGCTTGCGGTGCGCAGCATCCCCTTCAACACGGCGTACAAGTACAGCGCCAAGGACTTTGGGGCGCATGGGTGCTATGTGGTCGGCGCGCCGGACGTGCTGGCCGGAAGCCGGGCGGCGGAATTTGCCGATGTGCTTTCTCCGCTGCTGGCACAGGGCCGCCGCGTGCTGCTGCTGGCCCAGTACAACACGGCACTGCCGAACCCGCCCGCCGCACTGGACGCAGCGCAGCTTGAATTTCTGGCGTTGCTGCCGGTGCAGAACCGCATCCGGGAGAACGCCCCCAAGACCTTCCGCTATTTCGCCAAGCAGGGGGTGGCCGTCAAGGTTATCTCGGGCGATGACCCGCAGGCGGTCAGCCATGTGGCGGCTAACGCGGGCATTGCCGGGGCGGAACGCTGGGTGGATGCCGCAACGCTGCGCAGCGAGAAGGCGCTGGCCGAGGCGGCAGAGACCTGCACGGTTTTTGGCCGTGTGACGCCGGAGCAGAAACGCCAGCTTGTGCACGCCCTGCAGCGCCGCGGTCACACGGTGGCCATGACCGGCGATGGCGTCAATGACGTGCTTGCCTTAAAGGACGCCGACTGCGGCATTGCAATGGCATCGGGCGCGCAGGCCGCCAGTCAGGTGGCCCAGCTGGTGCTGCTGGATTCCGACTTTGCCGCACTGCCCGGTGTTGTGGCCGAGGGGCGGCGGGTTATCAACAACATTCAGCGCTCGGCCTCGCTGTTTCTGGTCAAGAATATCTTTTCCTTCCTGCTCAGTATTGTGGCGCTGGCGCTGCCGTTGGCCTATCCGTTCCAGCCGCTGCAGCTGTCTCTGGTGACGTTTGCCACCATCGGTGCACCGGCGTTCTTTCTGGCGTTGGAGCCGAACCATGAGCTGGTGCGGGGGCGCTTCCTGCGCAATGTGCTGCGCGCCGCGCTGCCCGGCGGGATGACGGATTTCCTGCTGGTGTTCTGCGTGCAGGGCTTCGGCCATGCCTTTGACATTCCCTCCGAGATGGTGGGAACCATCTGCACCTTTGTGATTCTGTGCGTGGGCCTGCAAGTTTTGTGGGGCGTGTGTATTCCCTTCACGCCGCTGCACTGGGGCATCTGGGGTACCATGACCGTGGTGGGTGTCGGCGGGGCTGTTCTGCTGGCCCGCTGGCTGCCGCTGGTGCGGCTGGATCTGGGCGGCACGCTGGTGCTGGTGGTTATGCTGGCCCTCAGTGCTCCCACGCTGGCCGGGCTCACCTTTATGGGTGAACGTCTGCAAAGCATGGCGAATGACTGGAAAAACAGAAAAAAACGTAAAAAGGCATAAAAAATCCATCCGCACAACCATGCGGATGGATTTTTTGGTGAAATGGGATGCGTGCTCCGTATGGAGGCTGCCCGGAAACGGTTACGCAGTAGGGGCGGGGCTCTGCTCCGCCCGCCGCCTTCCCGCAACCGATATTTGCCGGGAAAGCACCTTATTTCTTCAGCTCGGTTTCCAGCTCGGGCAAATCCTCGCGGATGAACATAAAGCAGAGGCTGACCACCAGCAGCGCACAGGAAAGCCAGATGGTTTTTGCCCCGAGCAGGGCGATGCACTGCGCGCCGACGCCTGCACCCAAGGCAAAAATGAAGATGATGGCAAAGTAATGCAGGGACTTCCACAGCAGCTGCTTATCGCGGGTATGCCCGAACGCGACCAGCGCGTCCATGCCGCTGCGCAGATTGCCGATGCACATGGTGCTGGCAAAGGGGTAGCTGTGCACCTTGCGGAACGCCTGCACCTGCATGGCGCAGGAGAAGGATACCAGCGCATTGGCAGCCATATCCCATTCGGATGGGAAAAAGCCCACCGCAAACAGCATGGCAATCTCGGCCAGCAGCACCAGCTGCCGCCAGTGCACGCGCTTGGCCTGCCGCCAGCGCAGGCGGATGCACTCCGCCGCCGCTACGCCCAGCGCAAAGGAAAGCACTGGCACAAAATAGTGGCAGAACCGCGCCAGATCGCCCTCAAACAGGCTCTGGCTCATCAACACGATGTTGCCGGTCTGCGCATTGGCAAATACCTTGCCGCGCCCGATGTAGGTATAGGCGTCCTGCAGCCCGCCCGATGCCGACAAAAACATAACCGTGCGGAACGCCTCCGACATCTGGCCGCGGTGATGCAGCAATGAGCTTGACATAATTCTCCAACCCTCTTCATTCTTAATAATCCACTCGACATTATAGCGCGGGGGAAGGACGCTTGTAAAGCCGTGCGGTGACAGAACTGGTGATTTGTACCAAAGAAATCTCTTTGAATTTGTGCGGTATTGCCTAAAGTGTGGCCGCAAAACGGAGATAACTTTTATACAAAGCGCAGATTTTTGTGTAAGGGTATTACACAGACGCGTAAGATGCGGTATACTGGCTTCACTTTCCAACGCAGTGAGACAACAGCCCCCGGCAGTCGCAACGAGTTGCAGACCGTCCGGGGGCTGTTTTTGTTTTGGAAAAAATAACGTAATATAGAGGAGTATTCAACAATGCCGCAAACAAAGAAACAGGAAATCGCCTACACCATTATGATGGTCTGTGTTATGGTCTATGCAATGGTCTGCTACAACATCTCGCTGGAAGTCGGCGGGATGCAGAACTTTGTCTTTCTGGCCGCCTTCAGTGAGCTGCCCATTATGGGCGTGATTGCTTTCCTGCTGGACACCTTCCTTGTTGGCCCCACGACGATGCGCATTGCCACAAGCTGGTTCACCCCCGGCAAGGACAAGCAGGTTTTCCTGATTGCCGCTATCTCCTGCCTGTCCGCGTGGATGATGTGCCCGCTGATGAGCTTCTTTGCCACGCTTCTTTTTAAGGACAGCCACAACGCGAACTTCATTGCCATCTGGGTGCAGACCACCGCTCTGAACTATCCCATGGCCTTCCTGTGGCAGCTGTGCGCCGCAGGCCCGCTGGTGCGCTTCCTGTTCGGCAAGGGACTGGCACTGGTCAAGAAAGATAGATAATTATTTCACAAAGCATCGACAAAAAAACACAATCCGCATTTTGTCCAAATAAAACTGCACAAAAACCACTTGCCAAATTTGGCAATAGTGCTATAATACGGCTGGACTTGGGAAATGGGTACACCTATTTAAGTAGGAACAAATCCCCGGTTCAAAAGCTCTCAAAGAGTGAGGTGCATTGCATGAATGATGTGAACGACCTGATGCAGACCATTTTGGAGATGGACGCTGCCCAGCGCAAGGCCACCGAAAAGGCCAAACTGGAACGCACCGCCCGGCTGGCTGCACTGGACGAGCAGAAGCAGAAGATTTTCGCGGAGTGCAACGCCCGCGAAAAGGCCAAGTCCGAAGCCGCCGCCAAGGCAGCCGAGGAGGGCAACGCCGCCGCGCTGGCTGCGCTGGAAAAGCAGCGCCAGCAGGCGGCCGAGGCCATGACTGCCGCCGCCAAGGCCCACGAGGCCGCATGGTGCGCTGAGCTTGTACAGCGCGCACTGGGCGGGGAGGCCGCACAATGAGCCAGACGGGTAAGGCCAGCGGCAATGCCGTGCTGGCCAAGGCCCGCGCCCTGTACGGCCGCCGCCTGCGGGCGGACGATTACCGCCGCCTGATGGGCTGCCGTACCATGCCGGAGCTGGCCGCAGCCCTGAAGGAGTACCCGCTGTACGCGGAGGCACTGGCGGAGGTAAACCCCCAGTACGCCCGCCGCGCCCAGCTGGAAGGCCTGCTGCGCCAGAGCCTGTACGCCCGCTATGACAGCCTTTGCCGCTATGACCGCAGCGCAGGCAGCAAGGTGTATGAGTATTTCACCCTCTGCTGTGAGGTGGACGAGCTGACCGCCGCCATGCGCTGCCTGGATGCAGGCCGCCCCGGCGATTACCTGTTCCGCCTGCCGGAGTTCATGCAGCAGCGCTGCTGCATTGACCTCTACGCGCTGGCCAAGGCCACGGGTCTGGATGGGATTCTGGCTGCCGTGGTGGGCACGCCGTGGGAAAAGGTGCTGGCACCGCTGAAAACGGCCAGAACCGACCGCGGCCTGACCGCACAGGCAGAGCCCCTTTTGCAGGACCGCCGCCACAAGGCGCTTGTGGCGCTGGCCCCGGCAGGGAAGGGGACGGCGGCGGAGCCGGGCCTGCGGGAGCTGATTGAGCTCGAGTGTGACACCTCCGCGGTGTCCAACGCAGCGCGGCTGATTCGCATCGGTGCGCCGGATTCCGTGGTGCGCACCAATGCCCGCCGCGACTGCACGGCCCTGACCGATGCCGAGTGGGAGTATCTGCTGGCGGCACACGGTTTGGCGGATTTCAAGGCGCGCTTTGCCAAGACCAAGTATGGCCCGTTGCTGGCCCACCATGAGTATTCGGTGCTGAAGGAGGGCTTCTTCCACTACCGGTGCGACTGGTGCCGCAAATGGCTGCGCTTTTCCACCAACCCCACGCTGGTTATGCTGTGCTATGTATGGCTGGCCCGGTGTGAGGTGCAGAACCTTGACCACATCATCGAGGGTGTGCATTACAAGCTGCCGCCCGAGGAGCTCAAAGGTCTGCTGATGGGATTTGATGAGAACGACTGAGTAAGCCTGCCGAAAGCCCTGCAGGGGCCGCCCCTGCAGAAAACGGCATAAGGAGTGTGAACTGATTGGTTGAAAAGATGAAACTGGTGCGGGTGCAGGGCACAATGGACCAGCTGAACGAGTTTATCGGCTCGTGCTGCATGGACGGACGCTTTGACCTGGAACCGGCAACCAGATATATGTCGGAATCGCTGGGGTACGGCGCCCTGAATGAGGAAAACCCCCATACCGCGATTCGTGACCAGATTGAGACAATGGCCAAAGAGGCAGACATAGAGCTGCACGAGGGCCAGCAGCACAGCGACCCGGTGGATGCCGAGGGCCGCAGCTATCTGAGCGACCTGCTGGAACAGATTGATGACCTCTGCGCGGAGCGCAAGGTTCTGCTGGACCAGAAGAAGCTCTGCGAGGACGGCATTGCGCAGTACAGCCACTTTACCGGCCTAAAGGTCAACGTGGATGATATTCTGGACTGCCAGCACGTCAAAATCCGCTTCGGCTTCCTGCCGACGGAAGGCTACAACAAGCTGATGAACAACTACGGCGATGACCCGTATCTGCTGTTCGTGCCCTGCAGCCAAACCAAGACCGGCTACTGGGGCGTCTATATGACCCCCCGGGAGAAGGCGCTGGAGACCGACGGTATCTTCTCGATGCTCTACTTTGAGCCGGTGCACGTGCCCGGCGCAGCGGGCTCGCCGGAGGAAATCATCGCCCACTTCCAGGAAAACCTTGACGTTGTCAACAAGAGCGTGGACGATGTCAACGGCCGCATTGCCGCCCTGTGGCAGGCCAATGCGGACAAGGTGCAGCTGCTGTACAACACAGCCTGCTATTACGCCGCCGTCTATGACCTGCGCCGTATGGCCGCAGTCAAGGGGCAGCACTTCTTCTGCGTCGGCTGGGTCCCGGCGTCAGAGGTGGAGGAAATAGTCGGCAAGGCGCGGGCCATCCGCGGCCTGCGCGTCACGGTGGATGAACCGGAATCCGCCGGCAGGATGACACCCCCCACCAAGCTGAAAAACCCCTGGTGGAGCCGCCCTTTTGAGTTTTTCGTCGAAATGTACGGTCTGCCTGCCTATGGCGAGACAGATGTCACCGGCTTTGTAGCCATCACCTTCACTGTGCTGTTCGGCATGATGTTTGGTGATGTCGGGCAGGGCATTGTGCTGGCGCTGTTCAGCACCTTTATGTGGAAGGTCAAGCACAATGACCTGTTCCACCTGATGATTCCCTGCGGCATTTCGAGCACGATTTTCGGACTGGTTTATGGTTCTCTCTTTGGCTACGAGGAGGCCCTTGACCCGCTTTACCACGCACTGGGCATGGCCGGTAAGCCTGTCTCGGTTATGGATTCCATCACCGGCATCCTGATGGTGGCCGTGTATATCGGCGTTATTCTGGTGCTGGCAGCCATGTGCCTGAATATGTACACCCACGCCCGTCACAAGGAGTGGGGCGAGTTCATCTTTTCGCCCAACGGCGTGGTGGGTATGATTACCTACCTGTGTGGCGTGGATCTGGCCAGCGCCTTTATGGGTGCTGTGACCTTTATGCCGCAGACGCTGGCGGTGGTCGGTATGGTGGCAGGCCTGATTCTGCTGCTCTTTGCCGAGCTGCTGGCCCCGATGGTGGAGGGCAAGCCCTGGAAGCCTGCGGGCGGTATGGGCAACTACCTGATGCAGAGCGTTTTTGAGCTGCTGGAAACGGTGTTGAGCTATCTGTCCAACACCATCTCCTTCCTGCGTGTGGGCGCGTTCGTCATCGTCCACGCCAGTATGATGATGGTTGTCTTTACGCTGGCCGGTACGCCCAACAACATTCTGGTTGTCATTCTGGGCAACATCGTGGTCATCTGTCTGGAGGCGCTGCTGTCCGCCATTCAGGGCATCCGTCTGGAATTCTATGAGATGTTCAGCCGCTGCTACAAGGGCGGCGGGCGCAAGTTCACGGCCTTCAATCTGGCCAAGAACAAAGTGTAAAAAGGAAAGTATAAACTTAAAACTATGGAGGGTTCCGTTATGAAAACCAAGTTCAGCAAGCTGTTTGTTACCATTCTGATTGTTGCCGCCGTGACCTGCTGCGGCGCACTGGGCGTCTTTGCTGCCGACGATACCGCCGACACCGCCGCTGCCACCACCGCCTCCGAGACGGTCAACAATGACAATGACCACAACTCCTCCCTGAGCATCGGTCTGGTGGCCGCTGCTCTGGCAACCGGTCTGGCCGGTATCGGCGGCGGCATGGCCGTTGCCTCCGCAGCGCCTGCTGCTATCGCTGCCAACAGCGAGAACGAAAAGACCTTCGGTAAGAGCCTGATCTTCGTCGCTCTGGGCGAGTCCATTGCTTTGTACGGTCTGGTTATCTCCATCATGATTCTGTCCAAGCTGGTGTAACGCCATGCGGTTCTTTCTCATCAGCGATAACTCCGACGCTATGAACGGCCTGCGTCTGGCGGGCATTGAGGGCACCGTTGCCCGCAGTGAGGCCGATTTGCGCCATGCACTGGCCGACGCCGCCAACCAGCCGGATATCGCCGTGCTGCTGGTCACGGAAAAAATCGCCGAGACCTACACGGCTGTACTGGACAATGCCCGCGCAGCCGGGGGGCCGCTGCTCATCACCGTGCCCTCCACCGGCGGCGGTGCTGCCGGTAAGGACCGCCTGACCCGCTACATCCGCGAGGCCATCGGCGTCAAGATTTGAGAGGTGTGACCATGAACGAATTAGATACCCGCGCAGAGCGCTTTCTGGCGTCCATCCGCGCTGAGGGCGAGGCAGCCTGCGCCGCAATCCGCGCCGAAACTGAGCGCACGATTGACAGCCAGCTGGAGGAAACGCGCAAGGCCGAAAACACCCGTGTGGAGCGCACCCTGCGCTTTGAGACCGAGCGCGCCCGCACCCGCGCCAACCGCGACCTGAGTGCCGCCCGTATGGCCGCCCGCGCCACGCTGGCCGCCCAGCGCCAGCAGATCGCAGACGAAACCTTTGCCAAGGCGCGTGAGCAGCTGGCCGCCTTTGCCGCCGGTGAAAAATACGCCGCGTGGCTGCAGACCGAGGCCGTTGCGCTGGCCGAGGCTCTGGGCGAGAATGTGGAGCTCTACGCCCGCAAGGCGGATTTGCCGCTGCTGCAGGGCGTGAAGCTGCCCGCAGGCGCTACGCTGACCGCCGATGATACCATCGGAATCGGCGGTCTGAAGGGCAGGAACGCCGCCAAGGGTCTGGCTGCAGACGATACACTGGCGGCGCGTCTGGACGCCCAGCATGAGTGGTTCCTGCAGAACGCCGGGCTGGAAATCAATATTTGAGGGGCAAAGCAATGGAAAATAAAATTTACAGCATCAATGGCCCCGTTGTCACCATCAAGGGCAAAACCAATCTGGAAATGATGGAGATGGTCTATGTCGGCAAGGCACGCCTGGTCGGCGAGGTCATCCGTATGAACGAAAAGGAAACCACCATCCAGGTCTATGAGGAGACTGGCGGCCTGAAGGCAGGGGAGCCGGTCGAGAGCACGGGCGGCCCGCTGTCCGTCACCCTCGGCCCCGGCATCCTGCGCAACATCTATGACGGCATCCAGCGCCCGCTGCCCGCCATCGAGAGCCATATGGGCAGCTTTATCGAGCGCGGCGCCCATGAGCCCTCTCTGGACGAGAGCGCCAAGTGGGACGTGACCGTGACCGTCAAGGCAGGGGAGACCCTGACTCCCGGCCAGATTTACGCCACCTGCCCCGAGACCCCGGCCATTCAGCACCGCTGCATGGTGCCGCCGACGGTTTCCGGTACGGTGACGTGGGTGGCCGACAACGGCAGCTACACCGTCAACGAGCCTGTCGTCAAGCTGACCGATGCCAAGGGCAAGGAGCACACGCTGACCCTGTGCCAGAAGTGGCCCATCCGCCTGCCGCGTCCCTCGGCTGAGCGTATGACCTCGCCCCGCCCGCTGATTACCGGCCAGCGCGTCATTGATACGATGTTCCCGCTGGCCAAGGGCGGCGCGGCGGCCATCCCCGGCGGCTTTGGCACCGGCAAGACGATGACCCAGCACCAGATTGCAAAATGGTGCGACGCCGACATTATCATCTATGTTGGTTGCGGCGAGCGCGGCAACGAGATGACCCAGGCGCTGCAGGAATTCAGCGAGCTGGTTGACCCCCGCACCGGCAAGAGCCTGATGGACCGCACGGTGCTGATTGCCAACACCTCCAATATGCCGGTGGCCGCCCGTGAGGCGTCCATCTACACCGGCATCACGCTGGCGGAGTATTACCGCGATATGGGCTACCACGCCGCCATGATGGCGGACTCCACCTCCCGCTGGGCTGAGGCTCTGCGTGAGATCAGCGGCCGTCTGGAGGAAATGCCCGCCGATGAGGGCTACCCCGCCTACCTGCCCAGCCGTCTGGCCGAGTTCTACGAGCGCGCCGGTTACGTAAAGACGCTGAACGGTGCCGAGGGCTCTGTGTCCGTTATCGGCGCTGTCAGCCCGCAGGGCAATGACTTCTCGGAGCCGGTCACCCAGAACACCAAGCGCTTTACCCGCTGCTTCTGGGCGCTGGATAAGTCTCTGGCCTACGCCCGCCACTATCCCGCTATCAACTGGAACGACTCCTACAGCGAGTATCTGGGCGATCTGGGCGGCTGGTACTATGACAATGTCGGCCACGATTTTATGACCTGCCGTGAGCGCATTGCCAACCTGCTTCTGCAGGAGAACAACCTGATGCAGATTGTCAAGCTGATTGGCTCGGACGTGCTGCCCGATGACCAGAAGCTGACGATTGAGATTGCCCGCGTGATTCGCGTCGGCTTCCTGCAGCAGAACGCTTTCCATGCCGTGGACACCTATGTCCCGCTGGAAAAGCAGCTGAAGATGATGGAAACCATTTTGTATCTGTATGATAAGTGCGCCGCGCTTGTCGCCAAGCAGGTGCCAGTCAGCCGTCTGCTGGCCACCGGCCTGTTTGATGAGCTGGTGCAGATGAAGTATACCGTGCCCAACGACGATTTTACCAAGCTGGACGAGCTGCAGAAGGCAATCGACACCAAGCTGGCTGCCGTGGCACAGGGCTGATGAGGAGGGAATAACATTGATTCTGGAACATATCGGACTTTCCCAAATCAACGGCAGTCTGGTTGTGCTGGATGACGTACCCGGCGTCCAGTACGATGAAATGGTGGAGCTGCATCTGGACGATGGCTCCACCCGCGTCGGCCGTGTTGTCCGTGTGGACGGCGACCGCTGCGTGATTCAGGTGTTTGAGGGCACCCGCGGCCTGAGTCTGGTCAACAACCGCACGGTTATGACCGGCCACCCTATGATGATGGATCTGAGCCCCGAGCTGCTGGGCCGCGTGCTGGACGGTCTGGGCCGCCCCATTGACGGTCTGGGCGATATCTACCCGGTGGCCCGCCGCGATGTCAACGGCGCGCCCATCAACCCGGTCAGCCGTGTCTACCCGCGCAACTACATCCACACCGGCATTTCCTCCATCGACTGCCTGGCCACGCTGATTCGCGGCCAGAAGCTGCCGATTTTCTCCGGCTCCGGCATGAAGCACAATGAGCTGGCCGTCCAGATTGTCCGTCAGGCCAGTGTGGCCGATGGCTCTGACTTCGCCATCGTCTTTGCCGCTATGGGCGTCAAGAATGACGTTGCCTCCTACTTCCGCGAGAGCTTTGAGAGCTGCGGTGCCATGGAGCGTGTGGTCATGCTGCTGAATCTGGCCAATGACCCCATCATTGAGCGTATCATTACCCCCCGTGCCGCGCTGACCGTGGCCGAGTATCTGGCCTTTGACCTGAACAAGAACGTGCTGGTCATCCTGACCGATATGACAAGCTACTGCGAGGCCCTGCGTGAGTTCTCCTCCTCCAAGGGCGAGATTCCCGGCCGTAAGGGCTTCCCGGGCTACCTGTATTCCGATCTGGCCAGCCTGTACGAGCGCGCCGGTATCATCAAGGGCAGCAAGGGCTCTGTGACCCAGATCCCGATTCTGACCATGCCCGGCGATGACATTACCCACCCCATCCCCGACCTGACTGGCTATATCACCGAGGGCCAGATTGTTCTGGACCGCGGTATGGACGCCACCGGCCTCTATCCGCCGGTGTCCGTGCTGCCCAGCCTGTCCCGTCTGATGAAGGACGGCATCGGTGCAGGCTACACGCGTGAGGACCATGTCACGCTGTCCAACCAGCTGTTCGCCTGCTATGCCAAGGTGCAGGATGCCAAGGCACTGGCCAGTGTTATCGGCGAGGAAGAGCTCTCCGAGAGCGATAAGCAGCTGATGGCCTTTGGCCGCGCCTTTGAGCAGGAGTTCATCGGGCAGGGCAACACCGACCGCACGATGGAGCAGACGCTCGATTTGGGCTGGGAGCTGCTGGCCACGCTGCCCCGCAACGCGCTGGACCGCTGCGATGCCGCCACGCTGGATAAATACTACGAGCCCGCCAAGGCGAGAATTGAGAAAGATAAAAGATAATAGATAAAAGATA
>OLJA01000368.1_pt1 | contig 31896 bp, 23 predicted proteins | sample 1601401 | NCBI WGS metagenome assembly OLJA01 (sample SAMN01915217, study PRJEB22387) | human gut metagenome | isolation source: stool | host: Homo sapiens | place: USA | reverse complement strand
CGGGCCACGCTTGCCGTACCGCAATCTACTCCGTATACGAGCGTAAGGAGCAATGATGGGCGCACTCATCAGATTCTTCACCAAAATTCTCGACATCTGCAAGCTTGTGCCGATGCTTCCGGTCGTCGTCATCGCCGCAATTCCGCTGGCTTTACTGGGCGATTGGCGTCCGTGGGGCAAGGCGATGGCGATTCCGGTACTTGGCAATCCGGGCTTCGGCCAGTGGCTGGTTATCGCATTGGTGCTGATTATCGTGATTGACACTGTGCGCGGCATGATTGACGATTTGCGGCACGGTCACGTCGGTGTGGATTTGCTTGCGGTTATTGCGATCGCGTCGACGGTGGCGGTGCAGGAATACTGGGCTGCGTGGGCCGTGGTGCTGATGATTTCCTCCGGCGAGGCGATTGAGGAATTCGCACAGTCGAAGGCGGAAGGCAACCTGACGGCGCTGGTTGATGCGGCGCCGCGGACCGCGCACGTGGTGACGTTGCCGGGCGTGGGTGCACGTGCGGCGGCTGCCGGGGCCGACGGTACTGCCGGTGATGCTGAGGGCGACATGACGGCGGACGGCTTTCGCAAGGTCGCCAGTGTGGATGTGCCTAACGCTGCGGAAACGAATAAGTCCACCACCCAAACCAAGCCTTACGACGCGGCCGGCGAGCATTTCGAAACCGTTCCGGTCGACCAGGTCAAGCTTGGCGACGTGATCCTCGTGCTGCCGGGCGAAACGGTGCCGGTCGACGGTGAACTGCTGTCGGGCGTCGCCACGTTGGATCTGAGCAATATCAACGGCGAGCCGGTGCCGCGCGAAGTGTATGCGGGCGCGCGCGTGCTGTCGGGTGCGGTCAACGGATCGACCGCGCTGACGATGCGTGCCACGCAATTGGCGCAGGATTCGCAGTATCAGAAGATCCTCGAACTGGTGTCGTCGGCGCAGGAATCGCGCCCGACCGTCGTCAAAACCGCCGATGTGCTGGCGGTGCCGTTCACCATTCTTTCGCTGGCGATCGCCGGCATCGCGTGGGCCGTCGCAGGCACGCCATTGCGATTCGCGCAGGTGCTGGTTTTGGCCACGCCCTGCCCGCTGCTGATCGCCGCTCCCGTCGCGTACGTGGCCGGCACCGGTCGCCTTGCCAAGGCGGGCATTCTTATCAAAGCGCAGGACGTGCTGGAAAACCTGGGCCGCGTATCGCATATCTTCTTCGACAAAACCGGCACGCTTACCGTCAAGCAGCCGCAGGTCGTGCGCGTCGAGAAGCCGTTCGAAAACAGCTCGCCGTACGACGAGAACCACATTCTGATGATGGCCGGCGTGGTGGAAGGCTACTCGGTGCACATTCTGTCGAAGGGCATCGCGGCGGCCGGGCAGAAGGCCATGCAGGAGCTGTACGCGCGCTATGAGAACGGGCAGCGGCTGTGCGCCGAACGCGATTTGCCGGGGCATGGACGCGATTACCCCGTGGTGAAGAACATCGAGGAACAGTCGGGCAAGGGTGTGTCCGGCGAGGTGAACGGGCATGCCGTGCGCGTGGGTCGTTTCGCGTACGTGACGGCCGACGAGGCCGGCTTCACGCATGTGCTGGGCGCAGGGGTGGCGGCCGGTACTGCGGCTGGTGCTGTGGCCGATAGCGCGGTTGGCGATTCGGCGACCGGTACCGCTGCCGGCGCTTCCAAGAAGCCGGAGGTGAACTCGCTGTTCGCACCTCTCGAACCGGACGAAATGGCCGCATACGTGGCAATCGACGGCAAGCTCGCCGCGCGCATCGTGCTGCGTGACGTGCCTCGCGAAAACGCGAAATCGTCCCTTGAAAAACTGCACCGGCTCGGCGTGAAGAAACTGTCCATGCTCACCGGCGACAAGGAGGCTTCCGCACGCATCATCGCGGGCGAGGTCGGCATCGACGACGTGCAATCCGAACTCTTCCCCGAAGGCAAGGTCGCGGCCGTCAAGAACGCCACGGAAGACGCGCACCAAAACCAGCCGGCGTGGGACAAGGTCGTACAGCGCGTGGTCGGCGAATCCATGACCCGACAGGTGACGATGATGGTCGGCGACGGCGTGAACGACGCCCCCGTGCTGGCGGTTGCGGACATCGGTATGGCCATGACCGACGGCACGTCCACCGCCGCGTCCGAATCGGCGCAGGTGGTCATTATGAACGACGACATCGCCTCCGTGCCGCGCGCCATCGCCATCGCCCGCCGCACGAAGAAAGTGATGCTGCAGGCGGTGCTGGTCGGCCTTGGATTGGCGATTATCGGCATGGTCGCGGCCGCGTTCAACCTCATTCCGGTGGTCGTCGGCGCGTTCATGCAGGAGGCGATCGACGTGGTCAGCATCCTGTGGGCGCTCACCGCCCTGCTCGACCGCGAGTAGCGCCGGTTGCGGCGACGAGCCGTGCGGAGGCTGAACCGCGTTGCGCCGTGCTACATCGAGCTGGGCGAGATTTCGCCAGCGATGTTCCGGCGCATCCACGTGCCGAAATCGGCCGCGTCCACGCCCTGCGACAGCAGGAACATGATCTTCGCGTACGTGGCTTCCAGCGTCATGTCGCCCGATCCGATCGCACCGGCGCGGGCGATCGCGTCGCCCGTCTCGTAATGGCCGAGCAGCACTTCCGCCTGCTGGCATTGCGATGCGATGACGACAGGCACGCCGTCATGCAGCACGTCGGCGATCACGTCGGTCAGTCCTGGCTCGTCGCTCGGCACATTGCCAACGCCGTACGCGCGCAACAGCACCGCTTCCGGACGAGGGTCGAGCATCGCGGCCAATCGCGCGGCGGAAATGCCGGGAGCCATGTCGATCACGGCCACATCGTGACGGGAGTAGGGCAGCGGTGACGCCCAACCGCAACCGGAGCCGGCCGAATCGCCCGCATACCAATGCCACGGCGTGCCGGTACGTGCCAGCGGGCCGGTGGACGGCGCCGAAAACCCTTCGAACGCCCAGCTTGACGATTTGCTCACACGGTTGCCGGCGAACAGATGATGGCCGAAGAACAGGCCGACGCCATGAAAACGTCCGCTCATCGCGGCGTTCAGCGCACCCGTGACGTTCGCGGTGGCGTCCGATTCGATTTTGCCGAGCGGATGCTGCGACCCCGTGAAAATCACAGGCTTGCCGAAACCGGTCAGCGCGTAAGACAGCGCGGCACTCGAATAGCTCATCGTATCGGTGCCGTGCAACACCACAAATGCATCGGCGTCATCGCGGTGCGCGCGCAGGTCGTCCGCCATCGTCTGCCAATTGTCGGGCGTCGCGTTCGACGAATCGATCAGCGGGTCCAGCTCGGTGAACGAGAACAAGCTCGGGTCCAGATGCGCGTCCTCAATCAGCCGGCGCAGCCAGCCGCGCATATCGGCGCCCGGAACCAAGCCGTTCGGCGAATCAACCATGCCGATCGTGCCGCCGGTATACGTGATGTGAATGCGCATATGCCCACCCTCTTACGATAAGGACCTTCTTTAGTGAGGGACCGATTGTGATCTTCTGCGATTGTACGTTCTCCTGCGCCGGCACATGGGCCGGGCTGCGCGTTGCGAGGCAAGTAAGGGAATCGCAAGAAAGTGCCGTATGCCCCCTGTTGGAAATGCAGGGAATATATTAGGCTGGAACATATGAGCGAAACCAACGAACTTCGTATTGCTGTAATCGGCGCCGGCCCCGCAGGCGTCTACTCTTCCGATATTTTCCTGCGCCAGCTGGGCAAGCTCGGCGAAGAGCTGGGACTGGGCACCAAGGCCCGCATCGACCTGTTCGAAAAGCTGCCGGTGCCGTTCGGCCTGGTGCGCTACGGCGTGGCCCCCGACCACCCTTCCATCAAATTCATCGCATCCGCTCTCGAGAAGACGCTCGACAACCCGGACATCCACCTGTACTGCGACGTGGAATTCGGCAAGGACGTGACGCTTGACGAGCTGCTGGAACGTTACGACGCGGTGCTGTTCGCCACTGGTGCCGTCGAAGACAAGCCGCTCGGCCTGCCGGGCGCCGACTTGGACGGCGTGTACGGTGCCGCCAAGTTCGTGGAATGGTACGACGGTTACCCGACCGGCGCCCGCGAATGGCCGCTCGATGCCGAGGAAGTCGCTGTGATCGGCGGCGGCAACGTGGCCATGGACGTGGCGCGCGAGCTGATGCGCAACGCCGACGACCTGAAGGAACGCACCGACATTCCGGACAACGTGTACGAAGGCATCAAGGCCAACAAGGCCAAGACTCTGCATCTGTTCATCCGCCGTGGCGTGGCTCAGGCCAAGTTCTCCGTGCAGGAGCTGCGCGAAATGGAGAAGCTGCCGGGCGTGCAGCTGATCATCAACGAGGACGACTTCGATCTGGACGACGACACTATCGAGGAGGCCGGCAAGGACAAGCTGACCCGTCAGATGGTCGAGGAGCTGTTCACCATCCGCGAGATGGCCGAGGACATGGAAGACGACGGCGACACCGATTTCGAAGGCAACCCGGCGGATCGCAAGTACTACATCCACTTCAATTCCGCTCCGGTCGAAGTGCTGGGCGAGGACGGCAAGGTCAAGGCGATTCGCGTGGAGAAGACGACGACTTCCGCGGACGGCAAGATGACTCGCACCGGCGAATTCGAAGAGTACCCGGTGCAGGCCGTGTATCACGCAATCGGCTACAAGCCGGCCACCGCGCCGGGCATCGCGTACGACGAGCGTCGCGCGCACCTGGCCAACGCGAACGGCGACGGCCGCATCACCACGGAGGCGTCCGGCGAGGGCGCGCAGGTGCGTGAGCGTCTGTACGCCACCGGTTGGGCCAAGCGTGGTCCGGTCGGCCTGATCGGATCCACCAAGTCCGACGCGCTGCTCATCGTCACCAACATGCTGGAGGACCTGTCCAAGGCCGCCGAGGGTGGTCGCGTGGCCGCTGACCGCGATCCGGAATCCATCGACCGTCTGCTGGCTTCCCGCGGTGTCAAGCCGATCGACTTCGCCGGCTGGAAGAAGGTCGACGCGTTCGAACGTGCCGAAGGCGCGAAGGAAGGCCGCGAGCACAAGAAGGTCATCGACCCGGAGCAGATGCGCGCGCTGGCGCATGCCTGAATCGGGCCGGCTGGAATTAGGGTGGGAGTGCTGACTTCCTGACACCCTAACTCCAAGTCTTTTAACGCAATCTAGTAACGCCCTGCACGTCCGATTCCTCTGAATCGGACGTGCAGGGCGTTAGTTTTTGCCGCTTTAGTGGTCGATTTTCGGCGGACTGGTCGCGTAGCGTGCGTTTTCGATCGCACAACCGCCCGTTTCTCCAGAATCGGACGTACGCGGTCGTTTTGACCTATTACCCCCGAAGTTCGGGTCCATGCGCTAGGCTGACCCCAGTGAAACGCGGTGCGCAATATCATCGCAAACGGATGCGGGCATTGAAATCTAAGGTTGTGAAGTCGGCATGAACTTTGGAAAACACGTCAAGCGCAAAGCACTGTACTGCTGTTCCGTGTCCGTCGTGGGCCTGCTGATCGCCTGCCTGATCGGCTTCGCCATGGACGTGGGTCTTGTCCATGTGCATCTCGAAGAGGAAGCCCACGCAGCGGCGTCCTCGGGAACGTCTTCGGAAACGTCCTCCACGTCGGGCGCGCTTAAGAAAAACAGCGCGCCGCAATCGCAGACGCAAGCCGTCTCGTCGCTGACGCAGGTCGCGCTGGACGGCATTTCCGCAGTCGAGGGCAGCGCCACGATCACAACGCAGGGCTTCACGCTAAGCGCCGATTCGCAGGCCGCCGTGCAGTCTCAAATCGCCACTTTCGAAGCCGACGGATATACCGCATCATTCGTGCTCGCCGACATCACGACCGGCCGCACGATCGCATACAACGCCGATGCACAGATCTATTCGGCCTCGTCGGCGAAGGCGCCATACCTGATATCGCTGTTCTCAACGGGCACCGTCGACCTGAACAGCGTGGCCCAATCCGCTGACGCGCAGTCCGCCACCGTCCACCAGAAGGTCGACGCCGTCCTGCGCAATTCCGACAACGCGTCTTACGACTGGCTGTACGAAACGTATGGCCTCGACTGCTTCAACACGTGGGCCGAACAGGCGGGCGCGGCTTCCAGAATGGGTGATCGCGGCGGGTACCTGTTCACCTCCGCGCGCGACATGGCCAAACTGTGGACCGCCGGATACGGTTTCCTGTTCGCCGGGCAAACGTCGGGGGTGCAGAACATCACGCCCGAATCGCTGCAATGGCTGTCCGAAGACATGACGAATTCGCTGAACTCCTGCATCCACGCGGCCCTTGGCGATGCGGACACCGTGTACACGAAGGCCGGATGGATCAACGGCGAAGGCGATTTGTACGCGCTGAACGATGCCGGACTGGTGATGTCGCAGTCGGGCACGTACGTGCTGGCGGTGCTGACGAACGCGTGCGGCCGCAACGATTTGCTGACCAGCCTGATCGGCACGCTCGACGCAGTGCATTCGGGGGATATGCGGGGGTAATACGTTTCAAGTTGGGGTGACTCTCGCCGTGCCGCAGATAGGTCTATGGCCGATGCTGTAGCGTCGTTGCGTGGCATGTTTCTAGATGTTGCAAATCCACCCTTCAGCTTGTATACAGCAAAATCCCAGCCTGAATTCCTAGGCTGGTGGCCATGAACGGCAAATTGCAGGTGCACGGCCATTGCAATGGCTTGAAAACAACGCTTTTGTTCGCGTTGATGTGGGGCGTCATCATGCTCATCTGGTGGGCGACCGGCGCCAGCCAAAGCACGCTCGGCTACTACATTCTCATCGGCCTGGGCTCCACGTTCGTCTCCTACTGGTTTTCCGACAAACTGGCGATCGCCAGCATGCACGCTCGACAGGTGAGCGAGCAGGAAGCCCCCGTACTATACAAGATCGTCCGCGAGCTATCGGCGAAGGCAGGCAAGCCGATGCCGCGCATCTACATCGCCCCCACCATGAGCCCCAACGCGTTCGCGACGGGGCGCAACGAACGACACGCGGCGGTCTGCTGCACGCAAGGCATCCTACAGACGCTTAACGAACGTGAGATTCGCGGCGTGCTCGGACACGAACTCATGCACGTCTACAACCACGACATTCTGACGTCCGCAATCGCCTCCGCCATGGCCACCGTCATCTCGTACCTCGGCTACTCGCTCATGTATTTCGGCGGCGGCCGTTCGCGTGACGACCGCGACGATTCGGCGTCCGGCGGCTTGGGATTGCTGGGTGTGCTGCTGAGCGCGATTCTGGCGCCGATCGCAGCGTCGCTGATACAGATGGCAATCTCCCGCACACGCGAATACGACGCCGACGAAGACGGTTCCAAGTTGACGGAGGATCCGGAAGCGCTCGCTTCCGCGTTGAGCAAGATTTCCGGCGGCGCAGCCGCGATGCCGATGGAGAAGACCGCCGGCACGCAGTCGGTGGCTGCGATGATGATCGCCAGTCCGTTTTCGGCGGAAGGTTTCTCCAAGCTGTTTTCTACGCACCCGCCGATTCAGGACCGCATTGCGCGGCTCATGCAGATGGGCCAGGAGATGCGGCAGCAGGGCGTGCAGTCGGGCTACCTGGCCGGCGGATACGCAACGACCGGCGTTGCGGCGGCGGATATTCGGCAAGGCGGACGTTTTGCGATGGCTGGTGCCGGTGGGCCGCAATTTGGAACGCAGTATGGATCCGCGCATGATTCGGGCGGCTCGGCTGGCAGATATTCTCGCGACTATTCGCAGCGGCCGCGTGGTTGAGTCTCCATGATATTGCGGAAAATCGGTATCGCATGTCGGTCTGTGTCCGCATACGCATCCGTTGCGTGCTAAACTGATTGCTCGTGCCCAAAAGGCACACCTTGCGGATGTAGTTCATCGGTAGAACGAAAGCTTCCCAAGCTTTAAAGGCGGGTTCGACTCCCGTCATCCGCTCCACTCAAAACCCTTGGAATTCCAACGATTCCAAGGGTTTTTAACTTAGTTAAGATACCTGCGTGGACACACGGTGACCACAATCGTAGAAAACGTACGCCACCGATTTGATGCCGGGCCGATGTCAGTTCACGCCATGTGCTTGCCGCTCCGATGCCGTACGGCCGGCGGATGGTGCGTGATGGGTGGCGGGTAGGCTGGGGTTGTGAATACAGACCAGAAGCTTCCCGCCGAATCCGCTGATTCAGCGTCTCGCAATGCCCGAGACTCACGAGACATCCGTAACGCCAGTGACACCCACGATTCCCGAACCGCCAGCAGCCAGCGCGCCTCTCACAATCCGCTGCTCGGCCACGCCACATCGCACGCCGCAACCATTGTCGGCCTTGCCGCAATCGTGCTGTGGGGCTTCATGGCGGGCCTCGTGCGACTCGTCTCCGAATCGTTCGGCGCCACGCTCGGTTCGGCGCTCATCTACACCGTCGGTGGTGTCATGCTGTTCATTGTGCGCCGTCCGAAACCAATCCGCGAAGCGCCATGCAAGTACCTCATCGCAGGCGGACTCATGTTCATCGCATACGAGGCGTCAATCTCGCTGTCGATCGGCCTGGCCACAACGAACGCGCAATCCGTGGAAGTCAGCCTTGTCAACTACTTGTGGCCGACGCTGCTGGTGCTGATGACCGCAGCGGTATCGCACAAACGTGGTGCGGTCGCCAAAGCGATTCCTGGCGCGGTGATCGCAACCATCGGTGTGGCGATGGCGGTTGGCGGAGAAAGCCTTGATATGCAGGAAGCGGTCCACAATATCGCCAGTAACCCCCTACCGTATGTGCTCGCGTTTGTTGGCGCCTTTATTTGGGCGATTTATGCGACTTTTACGCCGTCGTTGTCCGGCGGTTACGACGGCACGACGATTTTCTTCTGCTGTGTGGCCGTTGTACTGTGGACCATCCATTTCGTTTCGGGAGACGGTTTGCCGGACACGGCGCCCGGCATCGGTGGATATGCTGCGCTGATTGCGTGCGCCGCTTCGATTTCGGGCGGCTACGCGTGCTGGGGATACGGCATGTTGCACGGCAGTATGGAAACGCTTGCGATTGGTTCGTACGCGACTCCGCTGTTTTCCACGGCTTCTAGCACGCTTCTGTTGGGCGTGGCGCTGGGCATGCCGTTCTGGATCGGTGTTGTGCTGGTGGTTGCCGGTTCTCTGATCAACGTGTGGTTTGCACGGTGCCCCTGAGTGTCCGTTTCTCCCGAATCGGACAACCTGGGGTGACCGGATGACGCGTGGGTGGCTGATTCGGGGGGATCGGACACTTGTTGGTGCGTGAGGAGGCGACATGTGGGGTAGTGGCGGCGCAGAGGAGCGCCGGGATGGCGCAGCGGTACGTAAGGGAAGTGACTGGGCAGGACAATGCCCTACGCCTCCACGCTAGCTTAGGTTTTTGCCGGCTGGTCGATGGTGACGAATTCGTGGCTTTGGGTTTTCAGGTCGTCGATGATGGCGGGCAGCGCGTTCACGTGTACCAGCCGAAACCGATCTAAACCGGCTCAAACCAGCCCGTTCAAATCCGCCTCGTCACATCACCTTGGTGGACTCCAGATTGCGGCTCACCCAGTTGTTCAACCGGATCACCGGCTTGCGCAACACCAATCCCAGCAGCAGCGAAGGAATCAGGAACAAGGCGAGATACACCATATCAAGCAGGTACTCATTGCCGTACGATCCGGCCATCGCGGCGTGCATGGCATCGATGGCGTGCGGGAACGGTAGGAACGGGTAGAGCATTTGGAAGAACTTCGGCAGCGTCTCGATAGGGAACGTACCGCCCGAACCGGCGACCTGCATCACCAGCAGCACCACGGCCACAGCCTTGCCGATATCGCCGAACGACACGGTCAGCGTATACACGATATTCGAGAACACGAGCGCGGCAAGCCACCCCACGGCAAGGAACTGCAGCGCATGATTCGCCTGCACGCCAAGGAAATACATGTCACCCAGGCAAACCAGTGTGCCCTGCAGCAACGCGAGCAGCGCGAAGATCGCGTACCGTCCGAAATACTCGTGGTCGAGACGCAGTCCCCAACGTGAGGCGTTCCCCGGGCCGGACGGGCCGGCGATGCGCGGCAGCGTGTCGTCCAAGCCCAGCACATGCGCCTTCTCGCGGTCCGAAATTGTCACTTTCAGCATGGCGCACAGGATGATCGCACCCACCCAGATTGACAGGATCGTATAGAACGGCGCCATGGCCGAACCATAGTTCGCAATCGGGTATACCGAGACGCGATGCAGTGCGACGGGCGCGGAAATCAGTGTGGACAGTGTGGACGCGTTGGCGGTGGCCAGTGCACGTAGTTCGTCCGATTCACCCGAATCGGACGAACTGGCGTCGTTGCCACCATTGCCACCATCGCTGTTGCCGTCACCGGCGTTCCCGCCCGTCTCCAGCTTCGTGATCAGCTCCTTCACCGTCGCTGCCGACGAGTCGAGTTTCTTCGCGATCGCGCCGAGCGTGGAACGGATGGACGTCACATTCGTCCCCGCATCGCCCGTCACATCGTCCAGATCGTCGGCGGTGCCGCTCAGCTGGGTGATCATGCTGTCGGTTTGGGAGATCAGCGTGCTGACTGTGGAGGCGAGCGCGTCGATTTTCGGCTTGACGTTCGTGGCGTAATCGTCGCGCACATTGCTGATTGACTGCTTCGCGGAGGTGATGCGGTTCAGGATCTCCTTGCGGGAGCTTTCCGCGGCTGCGGTATCCTGCGTGACCTGCGTGGAAGCGTCTTTCAGCTGCTGCGCGAGCTTCTGCGAATCGCCTTTGGCGGCTTCCAGCAGCGTGATCTCCCGGTCGATGGCTTCCAGCAGCGCCTGTTTCGCGGAATCACTGTCCGGTAGTTGTTCCACCGATTCGCGCATGTGGTTGAGGCTTGTGATGTACGTGTCGTACAGCGATTCGCCGCTGGAGATTTGTTCGCTCAACGTTGCCAACTGGCTGGCTGCGGTGTCTGAGTCCTTGCCGATCGCGTCGAACGCCTTGTTCACCTTGGCAGCTACTTGGTCGAACGCGCCTGACACCTGGTCGAGCGCGGTGTTCACCGAGGAGGTGACGTTCGCACCTGCAGAAGTGAGTGACGTGGCACCTGATTTGCCTTGCTTCAACGCGTTCTGGGCCTGTTTGCCCGCTTTGGTCGCCGAGGCGAGCAGTTTGCCCGTGGAATCCACGATGTCGTTCGCCGAGCCGAGCAGCTGCGAATACGACGTCACCTGCTGCGATGCGCCGCTCAGCGTATCCGCTATGGTCGTGAGATTGCCGTTGAGGTTGCGCATGTATTCGGCCATTTGCGGGCTTTGCGAATAGTGTAGGATGCTTGAGGCCAGGTCGAGTCCGACTTGCGCAATCGTTTTGGCGAAGGTTTTGTCGATCGTGTTGACCACGGTTGTCGCGCCCTGATCGGTGATATGCGGGGCGATCGGGTTGATTTTCTCGTTCAGATAGTACTTGAGCTGCGCGTGTTTGATGTCGGGGGAGAACAGCGTCATCATGTCGGCGCTGAAACCTTTCGGAATTACGATCGCCGCATAGTATTCGCCGGATTTCACCCCGTCGATTGCCTTGTCGCTTTTCACGAACTGCCAGTCCAGCTGGTCGTTGGCGTGCAGTGTGCTGATGATGGTTTCGCCCACGTTGACGCGCACCGGTATGAGATCCGACTTGTAACCCTTGTCGTTATTGGCCACGGCGACCTTCAATGCCTTGGTGTTGCCGTAGGGGTCCCAGCTGGCCGCGATGTTGAACCAGGCGTACAGCGCCGGCACCACCACCAGGCCCATCGAGACGATCACGGCGATCACGTTGCGGGTGGCATGGCACATGTCCCGCTTGAAGATGCCCCAGATCATTTTCACTGTTCGTTCCCCTCCTCACGCAGACTCCTGCCAGCATTTCCGTCCGTGTTTCCAGCCGCATACTCAGCCGCATGTTCAGGCGCATGTCCGGCCGAACCACCATGCGCAGCCTCATACAGCCTCGTACGTACGGCATGCATCGGCTTGTAATGCATGCCCGGCCGGAACAGCAGGTTCTCGTGCAGGATCGCGCTGCGGAACTCTTCCGCACTCATCGCTTCCTCGCCCAGATAATTCGCATACCGTTCGCGCAGATACTCCACCACGATGAGATACGTGTCGATGGCGATGATCGAAATGATCCAACCGAGCAGCATGGCGAGCTTCATGCGCGTGATGAATAGCAATAGCAGGAACACGAACGGCAGTACCGCCAGCGCGAGGAATCCCCAACGCACCAGGCGCGGGTACAGGCGGAAGAAATGAATCGCCCGTCTGCGGGCGAGTTCGGGGAACTCCTCGGCGATCTGCTGCGCGGTCTCGGTGAGCCGCAACGGTTCCACCGTGCCTTCGTTATGTTCGGTGATCATCAGATCAGTGTCCGCCAGACGGTTGTCGAACAGGCGGTTGAGGTTCAACGCCAGCTTGCGGACCACCAAGCCGATGAACAGCGCCACAGGCAGATACCAGAACAGCGAGAGCATGTCGATCCAATAATGGTTGGCATACATGCCGCCGATCGGCCCGCGCATCGCGTTGATGCCGTAGGTGAACGGTAGGAACGGTTTCAGACGGCGGAAGAATTCCGGCATCATCTCGATGGGGTAGAGGCCTGCCGCGCCCGGAATCTGGATGATCACCAGAATCACGGCGACGGCCTTGCCGATATGCCGGAACGCCACGGCGAGCGCGTAAATGATGTTCACGTAGACGAACGAGGCGAAAATGCCGGCGAGGATGAACAGGAACGGATGCTCGCATTGGATGCCCAGCGCGAGATCGCCGATCGTGGCGATGATCGCCTGCAGGAATCCGACCGTGACGAACAGCAGCCAACGGCCCATATAGCCTTGGCGTGGCGCGTACATGCGGATCTTCTCATCGCGGTCCACTTCAAGCTTGTAGATCGCGACGAGCACGAATCCACCGACCCACAGCGCAAGATTCGTGTAGAACGGCGTGACCGCGGAACCATAGTTTTTGACCGGGTAGAGGACCTGTTCGTCCAAATGCACCGGCTCGCCCACGAACGAGCCGACCTCGCTCGCGTCAAGTCCGAGCGCTTGGGAAAGCTGCTGGAACATCGCCGAACTGCTCAACGCGGCCACATCGGTGCGCGTGGTGTTGAGCTGTTTGGCGAGATTGGCGAGCTGTGTCTGCGTGCCAGCAATGGTGGTGTTCGTTTGGGTCACGGTGCGCGACAACTGGTCGAGCAGCCCGTTGCCCTGTTCCAGCGTGCTTTGCAGCGTGGTAAGCGTGCCGGACAGCGACCCATTGGCCAGGCTGAGTGTATCGAGCCCGGTGTTGAGATTCGGCATGACCGTGCCGGTGATGGTCGTGCGTGCGCTCGCCATCGACGCCGTGCCGTTCTTCGCCAGCGTGGTGACATCGTCGTTGAACCCGTTCGCGGTGTTCTTCCCCGCGTTGATCGCAGCCGTGGTGTCCTGATCGAAGGCGTCGATGCGCTGCTGCTGGAACGTCAGCTGTTTGCGGGCTTCGGCGAGCTGCGCGGAAAGATCCTTATACGTTTGACTGTTCGGATCCAGCTGGCTGGCCTGCAACGCCTTCTCCACGTCGTCGAGCACATTGCCGGTGGTGGTGTTGACGTGATGCATGGTGCTGGACACTTGGTCGAGCGCGTCCTGCGTGGTGTTCAGTCCGCTGAGCACGGTGCCGGTGGCATTGCTCACGTTGACCTGCAGGCCGGACAGTTGCGTGCTGCCGTTGTCGAGCGCTCCGACCAGCGTGTTCGAGAATCGTTCGGTTTGTGTGCGCGTCTCGCTCAGCAAGTCGGACGCCTTGCCGACGGTGTCAAGCGAGTTGGTGATTTCCGAGGCGAGCGCGATGTTGGACTGTTTGGCCGAATCGATGGTGGTGAGGGCCTTGTCGAGCGTGGAACGGGTGTCGCGCAGCTGCTGTTGGACGGTTTCGAGCTGGTTGATGGTGTCGGTCAGATCGTTGACGACGTCGCTTTGCGCGCTTTTCACGCTGCCGGTGGTTTCTCCCGCTGCCTCCTTCACTTCCTTTGCCACGGCGTCGGCCACGCTGGAAACGAAAGTGGTGTTGATCTGCTCGTCGATCGTGGTCGCGCCCGTATCGGTGATTTTCGGCGCGATCGCGTTCAGCTTTTCGTTGATGTAGTACGTGATCGACGGTCGGTCGCCTTTACCGGTGACGGTGCCGATTAGTCTGGAGCTGAAGTCTTCCGGCAGTACGATCGCCGCATAGTATTTGCCGGATTCCACGCCTTCGATGGCTTGCTGCTTGGGAACGAAACGCCAGCCGAGCTGATGGTTCTTCTTAAGCTGGTTGACGGTCTGCTGGCCAGCGTCGAGATGGCCGACCAGCGTGGAGGTTGTGCCCTTGTCCTCGTTCGCCACAGCGACTTGGATGTTGCCCGTGTTCGCGTACGGGTCCCAGTTGGCGAGGATATTGCACCATGCGTACAGTGATGGGATGATGGCCACACCCAGCGTGACGACGAGCGCCACGGGGTTCTTCAGAATGCGTTTCACGTCTCGAAGGAAGATGGCGAAAACCTGGTGCATCAAGCCTCCTCGCGGGTATTGGTCGCAACATCTACGTGCGGCGGCATGCCCGTGCGGGAACACCCGGTTGGGCTCTTCGTCGCGCGATCCGGTGGACATTCTATGACTTCCGATGGAACGATCGCAATGGTTTCGCCATGTTTATTGGTCGGTCCCGCAAGTGTCGGGATATGAGACGAAAACGCTCGGCATATGGCTCTAGTGGGGCGGGCGACCTGGATATGGAGCGGACGGTCGGGAAAACGGAAAGGAAAGATGGCGAATGTTGTCACATGACAAGTGGGATAGGGTTGGGCGATAATGGAGGCATGACTATTGCAACGCCGGAACGTTATGCGCAAATGCTGGACGCCGCACGCCGCGGCGGTTACGCCTATCCCGCGATCAATGTGACCAGCACGCAGACCCTGAACGCCGCACTCCAGGGTTTCGCCGAGGCGGAATCCGATGGCATCATCCAAGTCTCCGTAGGCGGCGCCGCCTACTTCTCCGGGCAACGCGTCAACGACCGCGTCACCGGCTCGCTTGCCTTCGCAGCCTTCGCGCACGAAGTCGCGGCGAAATACCCCAACATCACCATCGCCCTGCACACCGACCACTGCGCCAAACAGTATTTGGACGAATGGGTGCGCCTCTTGCTCGACCATGAAGTCGAACAGGTGAAGCACGGTCAGGAACCGACCTTCCAGTCACACATGTGGGACGGTTCCACAGTGCCGCTGGATGAAAACCTCGACATCGCAGAAGAACTGCTCGACAAATCCCAAGCCGCGCACACCGTGCTGGAAATCGAAATCGGCGCGGTCGGTGGCGAAGAAGACGGGCACAGCGCCGAAATCAATGACAAACTGTATTCCACGCCCGCGCAAGGCATCACCGTCGCGCAACGACTCGGCCTCGGCGAGCGCGGACGCTACATGGCCGCCTTCACCTTCGGCAACGTGCACGGCGCATACAAACCGGGCGTGGTGAAACTGCGCCCCGAACTGCTCGACGAAATCCAGACCACGGTCGCGCTCGCGATCAAGGCCGGCGAAATGCCCGACCCCGCGCACTCGCTGGATGTCGCTCCCGGTAAGCCGTTCGCCCTGGTGTTCCACGGCGGTTCCGGCTCCGCGCCGGAGGAGATCGCGCAGGCCGTGAGCTACGGCGTGGTGAAGATGAACATCGACACCGATACGCAGTACGCATTCAGCCGTGCGGTGGCCGGTCACATGTTCTCCAACTATGATTCGGTGCTCAAAATCGACGGTGAGGTGGGCAACAAGAAGCTGTACGATCCGCGATCCTGGGGTCGTGAAGCTGAATCTGCGATGGCCGCGCGTGTGGTCGAAGCATGCAAGCAGCTCGGCAGTGCCGGGCGCGCGCTGAACTAGCCAACGGTCTTTCGAACTGTTTTCGGGCGTTTTCTGGTCTGTTTTTCGGACCGGTTGCAATCCGATTACGGTCGGTCCGGAGCCGTGAGCATCCCTCAGACCCGGTAGAGGGTGAAGAGTAACCTTTGTAAGGCTTTAGGCGCAAGGCTTAAGGCAGAATCGCGTACGCACGGAGGTGCAACAACATGCCTGGAATTGTTTTGATCGGTGCCCAGTGGGGAGACGAGGGCAAAGGCAAGGCAACGGATCTGATCGGCACGAAGGTCGACTACGTGGCCCGCTTCAACGGCGGCAATAACGCTGGCCATACTGTGGTGGTCGGCGACGAATCGTATGCGCTGCATCTGCTGCCGTCCGGCATCATCAGCCCCAACACCACCCCTGTCATCGGCAACGGCGTCGTCGTCGATCCGGAAGTGCTGTTCCAGGAGATCGACGGCCTTGAAAGCCGTGGCGTGGACTGCTCCCGACTGCTGGTGAGCGAAAGCGCGCACATCATCGCCCCGTATCACCGCGTGCTCGACAAGGTGACCGAACGCTTCCTCGGCAAGCACAAGATCGGCACCACCGGCCGTGGCATCGGCCCGGCATACGCCGACAAGATCAACCGCGTGGGCATCCGCGTGCACGACCTGTTCAACGCGGAGCACCTGCATGACAAGGTCGAGGCCAGCCTGCATCAGAAGAACCAGATGCTCGTCAAGCTGTACAACCGTCGCCCGATCGACGTGGACGAGACCACCGACGAGCTGCTCAAGCTCGGCGAACGCCTGAAGCCGTACGTGGCCAACACCTCCCTGGTGCTCAACAAGGCGCTCGACGAGGGTAAGACCGTGCTGTTCGAAGGCGGCCAGGCCACCATGCTCGACGTGGACCACGGCACCTACCCGTTCGTGACTTCCTCCAACCCGACCGCCGGCGGCGCCTGCACCGGCACCGGCGTTGGCCCGACCAAGATCACCCGCGTGATCGGCGTCTCCAAGGCGTATGTGACCCGCGTGGGCGAAGGCCCGTTCCCGACCGAACTGTTCGGCGAGGAAGGCGATTGGCTGCGCGCCCAAGGCCACGAGTACGGCGTGACCACCGGTCGCCCGCGTCGCTGCGGTTGGTTCGACGCGGTCGTCAACCGTTACGCGGCCCAGGTCAACGGCCTGACCGACATCGTGCTCACCAAGCTCGACGTGCTCACCGGCCTCAAGGAAATCCCGCTGTGCGTGGCGTACGACGTCAACGGCGAGCGTCGCGACGATATGCCGACCGACCAGGCCGAGTTCGCCGCCGCGAAGCCGATTTACGAGTCCATGCCGGGTTGGGACGAGGACATTTCCCAGGTCCATGACTTCAACGATCTGCCGAAGACCTGCCAGGATTACGTCAAGCGTCTTGAGGAACTGTCCGGCTGCCGCATTTCCGTGATCGGCACCGGCCCGCAGCGCGACCACATCATCCAGATCAACTCGCTGATCGACTGAAGCTGATTCGGCTGATTCGTCGATATGAACGTCGGTAACGAACGTCAATGACAAGTGCCGGTGGGCCTGTGCCTGCCGGCACTTTGCGTATGGTGCGTGCGATGGCGTGCGCGTATGACGCACACCGCATACACACCGACGGGGTGCGCGGCGGAGGAACGGAAAAGGGGAGTGCGATGACTGCAATGCCGCCTAACGACAGGTTCGACAGGTTTGACAGGTTCAGCAAACTGGTCCCGCGATTCGACCACCTGAAATGGAAGATGGCCGCTGCCGGCATTCTCGTCGGCCTGATTTCCGGCTTCCTCGTCGTCCTCTACCGTCTCGGCATCGAATACGGCACCGACACCGCGCGCTGGATCTACGCGCGCATCCGCGAAACCCCGTGGCTGGTCGCACCGTGGGCGGTCGCCGCAATCGCAGCCGCGCTCGCCATCGCATGGATGGTCAAAAAAGAGCCGATGGCCGGCGGCAGCGGCATTCCGCAAACCAACGGCGTGGTGATCTGCGGCCTGAAAATGCGATGGCAGACGATTCTGCCGGTTCGCTTCATCGGAGGCCTGCTCGGATCGCTCTTCGGCCTCTCGCTCGGCCGCGAAGGACCGTCCATCCAAATCGGCGCATCGGGCGCGCAGTTCCTATCGCACCGGCTGCGCGGCAAGAAACGTGAGGACATGCAGGAGCATTATCTGGTCACCGCCGGTGCCGCGGCCGGCCTGTCCGCCGCGTTCAGCGCACCGCTGTCCGGCATGATGTTCGCTTTGGAAGGGGTGCATCGCAGTTTTTCGCCCGCGATTCTGATGGGCGCCACCGCCGCGTCCCTGACCGCCGATTTCGTATCGAAATACTGTTTCGGCCTGCGTCCGGTGCTTGACTTCGGCATCATCGGCCAACTGCCGCTCGGCGAATACGGGTGGCTGATTCCGCTGGGATTAGTGGCCGGTTTGGTTGGTTCGCTGATGAACCGTTCGCTGCTCGGCTTCCAAACGCTGTACGGCAAGCTTCCCGCATGGAGCCGCCCTTTGATCGCGATCGCACTCGCGCTGCCAATCGGCATTTGGCTGCCTGACGTGCTCGGCGGCGGCTCGAACCTGATCGCCATGGCCGAGCATGCGCGCGTCGGCTTGGGCATGCTGTGCGTGCTGTTCGTGGTGAAAGTGCTGTTCACCTCCACCAGCTTCGGTTCGGGCGCTCCCGGCGGCATTTTCATGCCGATTCTCGCGGTGGGTTCGCTCGCCGGCGGTATCTGCGGCGAGACGTTGCGCCAGTTCGGCAACCTGCCGTCCGATTCCGTGGCGATTTTCGCGGTATGCGTGATGACGGGCACGCTGGCCGCGTCCGTGAAAACACCGATCACGTCGATTCTGCTGGCCGTGGAAATGTCCGGCACGTTGACGCACATGCTGCCGGTCGCCGCCGTCGCGTTCATCGCACTGCTCGTCTCCGACCTGCTGCGTACGAAACCGATCTACGGCGAGCTGCTGGAACGGTACATGCGTGCGCAAGGCGGCACGACGGCAATCGCCAATCGCATCGACAACGGCATCATGGAACTGCCTGTGGAAATGGGCGCGACCGCGGACGGCAAGCTGATGCGGGACGTGCGCTGGCCGTACGGCTGTCTGGTGATCGGCCTGCGTCGCGGAGAACGGCAGATCATGCCGCATGGCGATACGCGGCTGCGCGCCGGCGACTATCTGGTCGTGTTGTTCAGCGGCGAGGACGAAAGCGACGCACGGCATGCGATGCGGCGGTTGTGCGACGTATCCGTCTGACGCGGCCGTACCGTCTTCCATAACCATTCGTAGACGTCTAGGGCCACCCGAAGTTATCCACAGTTATCCACCGAATCGGACATGTTCGATGTTTGGTTGCAACGCACGTGTAGACTCGTACAAGGTTAGGAAGACGGCACCTGCGGCCAGCTCGTTGCCGTATGGCTGGGGCGGAACGACGCTGTCCGCGGAAAGCCAAGTACAAGGGGAACGTGATGGAATCGCAAGAACAACGGGCGGCAGACTCGCCAAACGCGGGTGATGAGCCGAATCCCGCCACACAGTCGATCGACGTCGCCGAAGTGGCGCGCGCGGATGTGCGCCCGTCCGGTGCCGCCGCATCCAAGCATCCGCCGCAGATTCCGCTCGCGCCGATGAAACGCATGCAGGCGCGATTCAACCCTCTTGCCGATGGTCTGATGTATCTCGTGGTGTTCGTCGGCGGTTTCGTCGGCGTCGGTTTCCGTCGCGCCACGGACCTGCTGCTGCCGTCGGTGAACGGTTCGCCGTTCGTGGTGGGCACGTTCGTGTCGAATATGCTCGCCTGCTTCCTGTTTGCGATGCTGACCGAATACATGGCGACCGCGTCGTGGCTGCGCCGCAGGGTGCGGCAGGTCGTCAGCCGTGGCGTCGGGCTTGGTTTGCTTGGCGGACTGTCGACGATGTCCGGCGTGATGTTGGAAACCATGGAAGGCATGCGCGAGCAGCGTTTCGGCAGCGCGCTCGGCTATCTTGCGGGAAGTTTCGCCGGCGGTCTGATCGCGGCCGCGGTTGGCGTGGCGCTGATGCAGGCGTTGCTGGCGCGCGGCACACGCAAGCGGGTCCGTAACGCGATCGCCGATGCTTCCACGGCTTCCGTATCCTCAATGTCCGATTCGGGTGAATCGGACGCGTACGACACTGTGCAGAACGTCCAGATGACCGACACTGCAGTATCGGCTACGCAGAGTGCTACGCAGACGGTCCCCATGGCCGATTCGGGCGAATCGGACGTGCCGGCCGCGCAAAATGTGCAGAACAACGTGCCGGACGCGCAGGGCGTGCGCCACGTGAAGGTGGCGGATGCGGCGCATTCGGCCGCGCAGGCCGCGTTGGAGGCCGCGCAGGCGGCACAGCAGGCGGCCCAGGTCGCCCAGCAGGTCGCGCAGACCGGGCAGGTGCCGAAAATCGAATCGCAGCCGCAGCCATCGCAACCCGTCGCACCTCTGCCCAGCTTCGACCCCAAGCCGGTCACCGCGGAAATCCCGCTCGTCGCCGACCCGACCACAGGAGAGGTGCGCTGATGACCTGGATGATCTGCCTGTTCGGCGGCATCGGCGCCATGGCCCGTTATGTGCTTGACGTGTCGATCCAACGCAGCTGGAACCGTGACGGCAACCATAGCTTCCCCCTGGCCACGCTCGTCATCAACGGCGTCGCCTCCCTGTGCGCCGGCATCGCCATGATGTCGTACTATGCGCAGTCGGTTGATATGGGCACGGTAATGACGTTCGTTGTGGGGTTCCTCGGCGGATTCTCAACATTCTCATCGGCGATCAACGAGGTGCTGTCGCTGATTCGCAAACGCCGTTTCGCCATGGCCCTGGGCTATGGCGTTGCCACGGTCGCGGTGCCGCTCGCCTGCGTGGCGCTCGGATTCGGCATCGCCATGCTGGGCGGCCACGCATAGCTGTCACCGGCTCAGCCTCGCGTAATTTTCACGTTACACGGGCGGTCATCGGGTAACGTTCAGGAAATCTGAGCGCAACCGCGCGAGCTGTTTCCTCTCCTACGTTGTGAAAACAACAAGAGAGGAAAAACCTATGACAGCCGTAACGTATCTCACACGGCATCGTCGACCGGGAATCGTCATACTCTGTTCGATTGTCGCCGTTCTCTCGATGCTTTTCGTACTCCCTCCCGCCATCGCGTCCGCAGCCGATTCCGGCGCGCAGGCCGTCGATGAATGCAATCCGACCGCCAGCAACGGCTGCGTCAACGGCATCCTGCAGGACGCCGACAAGAAGCCGATCGCCGACGTCACCATCACGCTGTCCGGCAAGGCAACCGCGGAAACCAAAACCGCGGCGGACGGCAAATGGGCCTTCTCCGTTGCCGATGACGGCGATTACACCGTCACCATCGACGCATCCGTTGCGAAAGAGCACGGTCTGAAGGCAAGCAGCGCAACGGTGACGATCAAGAAAGCCAGCTTCGACAAGCAGCGCGGCGTTGTCCGATTCGACCAGGCGGGCGATTCCGCCGGCAGCGGCACGTCCGGCACATCCGGATCGTCCGGCTCGGCAAACGGCACGAAAGGCGCGACCGGCACATCCGGATCGACGGCGGCCACGCAATCGCCAGTCAAAAAAGACGGCTCCAATGTCGGCAAACGCATCTGGCAGCAACTGTATTCCGGCATTATCTTCGGCCTGATGCTGGGCCTCATGTCCGTCGGCATGAACCTCGTCTACGGCACCACTGGCCTGCAGTCGTTCTCACACGGCGAACAGGTGACGCTCGGCGGCCTCATGGCATACGTCGGCACGCAGATGCTGCACATGCCGCTCATCGCCTCCGCCATCTTCGCCATCGTCATCGGCGCGATGACCGGCTTCATCCAAAACGAAATCGTCTGGGGGCCGCTACGCAGACGCCACGTCGGCACCATGCAGCAGATGATCGTCACCATCGGCCTGTCCATGGCGTTGCAGTACACGTTCCAGTTCTTCTTCGGTGGCGACATCAAAGGCATCGTCAAATCGGTGCCGGACAGCTTCCAGCTCGGACCGATCACCACCGACATGCCGACGCTGGTCTCCGCGCTCATCGCCATCTGCGTGATCGTCGGCGTCACCCTGTTCCTCTACAAGACGCGACTCGGCCGCGCCACACGAGCCGTGTCCGACAACGCGGCGCTCGCCGCAGCATCCGGTATCAACGTGGATCAGGTGGTCCGCGTGGTCTGGATCCTCTCGTGCGCGATGGCAGCCCTGTCCGGCGTGCTGCTCGGCGTCTACCTGAACGGCATCTCCTGGAACACCGGCGCGACCCTGATCCTGCTGATGTTCGCCGCGGTGACGCTCGGCGGCCTCGGCACCGCCAATGGCGCGTTGATCGGCTCGCTGGTCATCGGCATCGTGGCGGACATGAGCTCGCTCGTCATCCCCAACGATATGCGTTACGCCAGCGCGCTGGCAATCCTCATCATCGTTCTGCTGGTGCGCCCGCAGGGCATCTTCGGCAAGCAGCAAAGGGTGGGCTGATCCATGGACATCATGACAATCATCTCCAACGCGGCGGGCGAGCTGATCGCCCCGACCACGGCGGCATACGTACTCGCCGCCATCGGTTTGAACATTCACTTCGGCATGACGGGCCTTATGAACATGGGCCAGGCCGGTTTCATGCTCCTCGGCGCGTACGGATTCGCCATCACGCAGTCGATGGGCTGCAACCTGTTCGCCTCCGTATGCGCGGCGCTCGCGCTCGCGGTCATCTACGCGCTGCTGCTGGGCATTCCGACGCTGAAGCTCGGACCCGACTATCTGGCCATGGTCACATTGGCCGCCGCGGAAATCATCCGCATCATCGGCAGATCGACGGCCATGACGAACTTCACCGGCGGTTCCGCGGGCATCTCACCGCAGGACTTCACCGAGAAATTCGAATCGCTTTCGCCGCTGCCGGACGGTTCGACCACGTTCCTGCTGTGGACGTACAGCAACAACATCGCCAACTCCTGGTGGCTGCGCATCGTGGCATGGGTTTTGGTGGTGATCGCGGCGCTGCTGTGCTGGCGCTGGTTCCACTCGCCGTGGGGCCGCATGCTCAAGGGCATCCGCGAGGACGAGAACGCGATCCGTTCGCTCGGCAAGCCGGTGACGCGATACAAGATGGAATCGCTGATTCTGGGCGGCCTGTTCGGCGCGATCGCCGGCATCATCTTCGTCCTGCCGCGTTCCGTACAGCCCGATTCGCTCGGCCGCACCGTCACCTTCTACGTGTGGACGATTCTGCTGCTGGGCGGCGCGGCCACGATTCTCGGCCCGGTGCTTGGCTCCTGCGTGCTGTGGGTGCTGCTCACCTTCGTCAAGGAGGTCATGCGCAACACCGTTCCCGAAACCCTCATCTCTTCCAACCAGATCGAAGCCCTCGGCTGGGTGATCGTCGGCGTGGCGCTGATGTGCCTGGTGATCTTCAGACCACAAGGCCTGTTGGGCGACCGAAAGGAGTTGGCTTTCCATGCCTGATACAACGAATTCTCCGACCACTGGCGTGCAGCCGGCCACGCAACCCGCAACCGGCGTGCAACCCGTATCCGGTGTGCAGCCCGGCGTACCATTCCAGGACCTCACCAAATGGGCCACCAAAGCTCCGGAAGGCGAGACCCTCATCTCCACCGCCTATCGCGACAAAGTCACCGACGATCTGAAATTCGTCGAAAACAAGCCGGGCGTGCACAAGCCCGACCCGATCCTCGTGGCCGACAACGTGACCCGCAAATTCGGCGGCATGACCGCCGTGGACGTGAGCCACTTCGAAATCGAACGGCACGGCATCACCGCGCTGATCGGACCGAACGGCGCCGGCAAAACCACGTTCTTCAACCTGATGACCGGCTTCGATACGCCGAACACCGGCACCTGGCAGTTCGACGGCAAGGACATGGCCCACGTGCAGCCCGAAAAAGTGGCGCGCATGGGCATGGTCCGCACCTTCCAGCTGACCAAGGTGATGAGCCGTCTGACCGTGCTCGACAACATGCTCCTCGGTGCCCCCGTGCAGCCGGGCGAAGGCATGTTCCGCGCGCTGTTCCCCGGCATGTGGAGGAAGCAGGAGCAGGCGAACATCGAAAAAGCCGAGGCGCTGCTGGAACGCTTCCTGCTGATCAAAAAGAAGGACGATTACGCCGGCGCGCTTTCCGGCGGCCAACGCAAGCTGCTGGAAATGGCACGAGCGCTGATGTCCGACCCGAAACTGGTCATGCTGGACGAGCCGATGGCCGGCGTGAACCCCGCGCTGAAACAGTCGCTGCTCGACCACATCATGGCGTTGCGCGAGGAAGGCACCACAGTGCTGTTCGTCGAACACGACATCAACATGGTGAGACACATCGCCGACTGGGTCACCGTGATGGCGGAAGGCAAGATCGTGGCCGAAGGCCAACCGAAGAGCGTGATGAACGATCCGGCCGTGATCGACGCATACCTGGGCGCCCACGCGAACGTGGACCTGGGCGACGATTCCGTGCTGGAAGACCTGAAGGAGGCCTGAAATGAGCGACATCGCAAGCGTGGCCGACGAGCCGCTGACCCGCGCGCAGATCCACATGGGCGAGCCCGAAGGCGAACCGTTGCTCGACGCGGTCGATTTGGTGGCCGGATACATTCCCGGCGTGAACATCCTGAACGGCGCATCCCTGACCCTGCATGAAGGCGAGATCGTCGGCATCATCGGCCCGAACGGCGCAGGCAAATCCACCCTGCTCAAATCATTGTTCGGCCTGGTGCACATCCACTCCGGCAAGCTGCTGCTGAAAGGCGAGGACATCACCAACCTGCGCGCCGACAAACTCGTCTCCCGTGGCGTCGGCTTCGTGCCGCAGACCGAAAACGTCTTCCCCAGCCTGACCATCGCGGAAAACCTGCACATGGGCGCGTTCCAAGCACCGAAACTGTTCAACGAACGCTTCGACTACGTGTGCTCCATCTTCCCCAAACTCGGCCAGCGCAAAAACCAGCTCGCAGGCCAACTCTCCGGCGGTGAACGCCAAATGGTGGCCATGGCCCGCGCCCTCATGATGAAACCATCCGTCCTCCTACTCGATGAGCCCTCCGCAGGCCTGTCCCCAATGCTTCAGGACGAAACCTTCATCCGCGTGCGCCAAGTCAACAAAGCCGGCGTCTCCGTAGTCATCGTCGAACAAAACGCCCGCCGCTGCCTGCAGATCTGCGACCGCGGCTACGTCCTCGACCAAGGCCGCAACGCCTACTCCGGCAAGGGCCGCGACCTGATGAACGATCCGAAAGTCGTCTCCCTCTACCTGGGCAACCTGGAAGAAGAGGTTCAAGAGGAAGGAAGGTAGGACCCAGGAAATCGCGGAACGGAGCGTATACCGCCTTTCCTTGCCGCTCGACGTACGTTCGTACGCCTTCGGGCTCGGACGGCGGTCTCCGCACGCGTTCCGCGATTTCCCCCTATGATTCAAAATTCTCAATTCCGATTACCGCTGTTGGGACACTGCCCGACAGTGGCTTCGGCATGCCTGAAAACAAGCTCAAAACCTTGTGTTTCCAACAGTTTTCGGGCTTCACCTTCGGTTAACTTCACGCATACACATTCGGTTTCCTCGGCACTTATAGTGCGATTCAAGATGGTCGAGCAACACATCTCGATAATCGTCACCAAGGGTTCGGCAATCAGCGGAGCCAAGAGAGGAAACGGTGATTCAAATGAAGAAGATCAACATGAAGGGCATGAGGAAACTGTCCATCACAGCCACCGCCATGGTGGCCGCCGCAGTCATGGCGCTCGCCGGCTGCGGTTCATCCAACTCGTCCAGTTCATCCAGCAGTTCGGCAAGCACCTCCGGCACCAAAACCAGTAAGTTCGTGCTTGGTGGCCTATGGCCGGAAACCGGCTCACTGGCCTACCTGGCCCCGCCGGAACTGGCCGCCGAAAAACTTGCCGTCAAAGACATCAACGACGCTGGTGGCGTGCTCGGCAACAAAATCACCACCGTCGACGCCGACACCTCCGACGCGGACCACGCCGACCAGAACACCTCCGCCGCCCAATCCGTCCTCAGCAAGAACCCGTCGTTCATCATCGGCCCGGCCTCCAGCTCCGTGGTCAAGAACACCTACAAGTCCATCACCTCGCAAAACATTCCGATGCTGTCGATGGGCGCCACCTCGGCCGGCTTCTCCGGCCTTAGCGACTACTTCTTCCGCACCGTCGCCCCCGATACCGTGCAGGGCGCGGTCATGGGCAACCTGATTGCCCAGGACGGCGTGCAGAATCTCGCCATCGCGGTCTTCAACGACGAATACGGTACCGGCCTGCGCGACACCATCGTCAAAACCGCATCCGAGGCAGGCGTCAATATCGTCTATGGAGAAAAGGATACCTTCGACCCGACCGAAACGAACTTCTCCTCAATTGCAACCGCAATCAAGGCATCCAATCCGGACGCGACGCTCGTCATCGCCTTCGATCAGACCAAACCGCTGCTGAAGGCGCTCGCCTCCGCCGGAGTCAACACCAAGAAGCTGTACTTCGTGGACGGCAACACCTCCGACTATTCCAGCGAACTCGACGCGGGCCTGCTGGAAGGCTCGAAGGGCACCATCCCGGGTATCAATCCGTCCGACGACTTCGTCAAGCGCCTCGAATCCACCGGCGTCGACCTGAAAAACACCACCACCTACGGTGCTGAAACCTATGACGGCATCATCCTCGCCGCGCTCGCCGCACAGAAGGGCGGCAGTGCCGATGGCAAGACCATCCAGGCCAATATGGCGGCCGTCTCCGGATCCACCAAGGGCGAGAAGTGCGATTCCTACAAGGCTTGCCTCGCCCTGCTGAAGGACGGCAAGGAGATTCAGTACAAGGGCCAGACCTCCATCGGCGCGTTCAACGACGCGCATGATCCGAGCTCGGCTTCCATCGGCGTCTATAAGTACGACGCCGACAACAAGCCGGTCTTCGACCACTCCCAGGAAGGTTCCGTACCGAAGGCATGACGGTCGGTTCGTCCGTGGTGCGGACTGACGTGATGGCCGGACGTGACGGCTGACGGCCAGGCCACGCAACGCAAGGGGCGGTGCGACGCAAGCGAGATGATCGCAAGTGTCGCACCGCCCCTTTTGCGGGCGGAACGCGTGTGGAGTACATGCGGAGCGTGCGTGGAAGATGCGTGGAACGCGTCGTGAAACATACGTCGTTCACGGGTGAAAAAGTGGATTTTTCGGGGGAATTGAAGAGGGGGAGGGCGTCTTTCGTCAATTGATAGTTCATATTGTGCGGACGATTGCAAAGAAACGTTACAGATGCATGTAAAATAACACATAATATCGCGATTTGTAAGGAAACATCCCGACGATGCGGGGGAGAGGTGTTGGGCAATGGTCGGCATGCGTGACGTGGCGAAAGAGGCCGGGGTCTCGCTGAGCACGGTTTCGCTAGTGGTCAACAAGACGGGCTACGTGTCCGACGACATGCGCGCGCGCGTCAAAGCCGCCATGAAAGAGCTCAATTACGTGCCCAACGAGCTGGCACGCAACCTGTACAAGAACCGCACGAACCTGGTCGGCGTGATCGTGCCGACCATCCGCCACCCCTTCTTTGCCACCCTTACCGCGCATCTGCAACGCGAGCTGGCCGCGCAAGGACTGCGCACCATGCTGTGCTCCACCGCCGACGCGGAAAACGGCGAGGTCGAATACGTGGACATGCTGCGCCGTCACATGATGGACGGCATCATCGTCTGCTCGCACACCACCCATCCGAACGATTACTGGACGTCCATCCACCGCCCCATCGTCGCCTTCGACCGTGTGCTGGGCAGCGGCATCGCGTCGATCGGCTCCGACCATGAGCAGGGCGGCCGGCTCATGGCGCACATGCTGGTCAACACCGGCGCGCACCACGTGGTGATGATCGGCGGCCCGCGCGACCAGTTCTTCGATTTGGCGGCGCGCAATGGAGACAGCCCGGACGATTTCGACCTGCACAAGACAACGTTCCCGGCCGTCCGCTACTACCTTACGTTGGAGCAGGAGCTGAAAGCGGCCGGCGTGCGGTACGAGTACGTCGAAGCCGGCAATGTGGAGGATTTCCAAGGGTATAAGAACGCGGTGAATGCTGTGCTCAACAGTATGCCGGTGGACGGCGTCGATGCCGTGGTCAGCTCCGATATCGGTGCCGCGCTTTGCGTGCGCGAAGCGATGCGGAGGCATATTTCGATTCCGCGCGACCTGCAGATCATCGCCTACGACGGCACGTATCTGACCGACCTGGCCGGTATGAAAATGACCGCGGTGGCGCAGAATTTCGACAAAATCGCGCAGGTCGCGGTCGGCAATATCGTTCGTGCGATCGCCAAGGAAGGGGATGCCAAGGCAGATACGACAAGCGCCACGGGACGCAAGCCGTACGAGCCGGACGTGCTGATTCCCGTGACGCGCAAACTGGGCGATACCACGCGCTAAGCGGGCCGTATCGCCCATCATTGGACGGGCCGTTTTACCTGCTAAGCGGGTCGTTTCGCCTTATTCGTAATCGCCGGTCGGACCGATCTTCAACGCGTCCTCGTGCGTGCGGCCCGAATGGATCGCATCGTTGATCGCCTGGATCTCCGCCGCATCCACGGCAAGTGCGCGCCCGTCGATCGCGCTGATCGGAATCGACCATCCGCCGTGCGTCATGTACAGGCTGTCCGCTTCGCGCAGCTCGGCGATCGGCAGCTTCCTGTACTCCGCCTTCTTGCCCTCTTCGAGCGCCCAGGCGAACATTTCGCGCTGTGATGTGCCGTTCAGAATACCGATGCGCGGGTCGGGCGTGACGAACGTATCGCCATAGCGTGCCACAATCGACGAATTCGGGCATTCCATCGTGTAGCCGTCCTCCGTGAACAGAATCGCGTCGCCGACGCCACGGCGGGCGCATTCGCGGTGCACGGCGCAGTTGAACGCGTAGCTCAGCGTCTTCGCGCCGTTGAGCAGCCACGGGGCGCGTGCGGTGATGTCCGACGGGTAGCCGCGCGTCATCGAAGCCATGGTGATCGGCTCCAGCGAATGCAGCGTGCCCTTCGCGTCAAGGAAGATGTAGACGGTCGGCGTGCGGTCGGCCGCCTTGCCCACGCCGGTGTCCGGATCGAGACCACGGGAGACGATGATGCGCAGCATCGGACCGGGTTCCGGATCGTCATACTGGTCGATGACCAGCTGGACCGCGCGGGTGAGCGCGGGAATGTTCGGCTCGGGCATGTCCACCAGGCGGGCGGAATTGGCGAGACGCTTCAGATGGTTCTCCAACGAAACCGGGAAACCCTTCCATACCGTGGTCGCTTCGAAAATGCCGTCGCCACGCAGCGCGCACAAATCGAACGCGTTGATGATGGGGCTTTCCGGATCGACGAAACGAACCAGATCCGCGTCGGGCGCCACGCCTGCGCCTCCGAATAGCGTCTTGCCGTTACCGACTGCCAGAACGATCGAACTCATGGGAACCTCTCTTCCGCGCTCCGCGTCTTTTGATTGCCGCTTTATTGCTGTTGCGCTGTTGTGTTGCGTCAGCGTTCGCGTGCGTCTTCGGCGTCCAACCTAACCATGGTTTGTTTCCACTTGGCACCGCCAATTTGCAATGCGGAAACATACGCGTCATGAATCGCGCGGCTTCCGTAACGTTCGGCGACCAAGGTGAGGGAAAGCGACTCTGAACGTCCGTTTCTGCGGAATCTGATTTCGGGGTTCGTCGGCAGTTCGTTCGGAAAAGGCCGGACGGCGGCCGACGGGAAAGGTGAGCGCAATGGTGGATGGGATGTCCGATATGGGAACAACCGAACTTGGCGCGGCGAGCACGCCCGAACAGGCGCGCGCCGCGTTCCGTGACGGCCTGGTCCGCCCGACCTGCGGCATCGCGCAAGGCTACGCGCAGGCGAATCTGATGATTCTGCCCAAGGAGCAGGCATTCGATTTTCTGCTGTTCGCGCAGCGCAATCCCAAACCTTGTCCGCTGCTGGAAGTGATGGAGCCGGGCGTCACCGCACCCGTCACCGCGCCGGGCGCCGACATCCGTACCGACGTGCCGTTGTACCGCGTGTGGAAGCGTGGCGAACTGGTGGCCGAAGTGCCCGATATTCGCGAGTATTGGCGATCCGATTTGGTCACGTTCGTGATCGGCTGCAGTTTCACATTCGAGTTTCCGCTGATGGAGGCGGGCGTGCCGGTGCGGCACATCACGGCAGGCCGCAACGTGCCGATGTACGACACGTCGATCGAGTGCCGTCCGGCCGGCGCGTTCCATTCGACGATGGTCGTGTCGATGCGTGGCATTCCGTCTACGCAGGTGGCCGACGCATGCCGGATTTCCGGCTATTACCCGTCCGTGCACGGTGCCCCCGTATGTGTGGGCGACCCGTCCGCGATCGGCATCGACGACATCATGCATCCCGACTATGGCGATGCCCCCGTGTTGGAGCCGGGCGATGTGCCGGTGTTCTGGGCGTGCGGCGTGACCCCGCAGGCCGCGGTGATGGCGTCCAAACCGGAATTCGCGATCACGCACGCGCCGGGGCACATGTTCATCACCAGCAAACGCGATTTGGAATACATGGTGTGAGGCCGAGCGGCAGGTTGCGGGGCGCGGCATGAGATGCGTGCTGCGGCGACTGCGGCAGAAGGGACGTCGCGGCTGAAGAACGCTGCGACGGTAGAACGACGGAAAGGCGACGGAAGGAATGGAAACGATGGCTGTACAGGAAACAGACGGAAAGCAGACGGCTATGCGAATCGATATGAACAGCGATATGGGCGAAAGCTTCGGTCGTTGGACGCTCGGCGACGACGAGGCGCTGCTCGACGTGGTTTCCAGCGCGAACGTGGCGTGCGGCTTCCATGCGGGCGACCCGTCCGTCATGCTGAGAACGTTGTCATACGCGGCGTCGCGGGGGGTAATGGTCGGGGCGCATGTGGCGTACCGCGACCTGGCCGGATTCGGGCGCCGCTATGTGGACGAGTCCCCCGACGAACTCAAGGCGGACGTGATGTACCAGATCGCCGCGTTGGAAGGCATGGCGCGGTCGGTCGGCGCGCAGGTGCGGTACGTGAAACCTCATGGCGCGCTGTACAACCGAATCGTCCGCGACGAATCGCAGGCCGCCGCCGTGGTCGAGGCTATCCGCAGCGTGGACGCATCGCTGGCGATACTGACGCAGCCGGGCGCCGTGGTCGGCCGCCTGGCCGCGCAGGCCGGGCTTCGTGTGTTCCACGAGGCGTTCGCCGACCGCGCGTACAACGCGGACGGCACGCTGGTGTCGCGCCGTTTGCCGGATGCAGTGATCGCCGATCCGGCCGAAGTGGCGGCGCGCGTGCTGCGCATGGTGCGCGAGCATGAGGTGGTGGCAATCGACGGCACCGTGGTGCCGCTCAACGCCGATTCCGTCTGTGTGCATGGCGATTCGCCCTCGGCTGTGGCGATGGCGCGTGCCGTCCGCGCCCGCTTGGAGTCGGAAGGCGTTGCGATACGCGCGTTCGCAGGCGACGCAGCCGCATCGGCCGCGCGGGATTAAGGCGGTGGCGACATGCGATTCCTGACCTGTGGCGCGGACGGCATACTCGTGGAGCTCGCCGATTTGGACGAGACCCTGCGGGTGTTCGCCGCGTTGCAGAGCGCCGTGAAACATGCCGTGGAACAAACTGCGGAATCGCCCGAGCGGGCCGCACAGCCGAGCACGACCTCCGTTTTCGCCGGCGTGAAACAACTCATTCCCGCTGCGCGCACCGTCTACGTCGCCTTCGATCCGCTGCTTTCGTCGCGTGTCGAACTGACCGCCGCGATTCGCGCGCTGAACGTTGCCGCCGACATGGAACGGCATTCCCGAATCGTTGAAATTCCGGTGATTTACGATGGCGAGGATATGGCGGATGTAGCCGACCTGCTGGGCATCTCCGTTGACGAGGTTGTGCGCCGGCATTGCGATACCGCCTGGTCCGTGGCGTTCGTCGGCTTCGCGCCCGGTTTCGCATATACCCGAAAGCTGACAGC
>OLJA01000359.1_pt1 | contig 32302 bp, 29 predicted proteins | sample 1601401 | NCBI WGS metagenome assembly OLJA01 (sample SAMN01915217, study PRJEB22387) | human gut metagenome | isolation source: stool | host: Homo sapiens | place: USA | reverse complement strand
CGCGAGCTGGGTTCAGAACGTCGTGAGACAGTTCGGTCCCTATCCGGCGTGGGCGGAGGATATTTGAGAGGAGCTGTCCTTAGTACGAGAGGACCGGGATGGACGAACCTCTGGTGTATCTGTTGGGCCGCCAGGCCCATGGCAGAGTAGCCAAGTTTGGACGGGATAAACGCTGAAGGCATCTAAGCGTGAAGCCCCCCTCAAGATGAGATATCCCTGCTTAGGCAGTAAGACCCCTTGTAGACGACAAGGTAGATAGGTTGGAGGTGGAAGAGCGGCAACGCTTGCAGCTGACCAATACTAATAGGTCGAGGGCTTGACCAGAAATGGTTCAGGTTAAAAATATCTGATAGTTTAATGTGTGGTTTTGAAGGAACAAGGATTTTAACCGTAGCCGGTGTGCTGCGGTTTTTTTATTGGAATAATAATGAACATAGGGGGAAAGTCGGATATACTATTAGCTTTCGGATTTAAAGGGAAGTGGCGGTAATGTTTGTAAGTTTATTAAAAAAAAGGAAAAAATAAACTATCAATTCATTAACGTTTGTGATACAATATAGGAAAATAGTACAGAAATGTTATGACAAAAGAAATTATAGCTTGGAGGTTATTTATGGATACTAATATTTTACTTGAGAATGGAACGAATGAACTTGAAGTTCTTGAGTTCGTCATCGGCAATAATCACTATGGAATCAATGTGGCTAAGGTGAAGGAGATTGTTAATTTTCAGAAGGTCACACCGGTACCTAACGCCCATCCTTCTGTAGAAGGTATTTTTATGCCAAGAGATACAATGATAACAGTTGTGAAGCTTGCTAATGTGCTCCATCTGCCGGATTCAGACGATCCTAAGAATGATATGTTAATCAACACTAATTTCAATAAGCTTAATGTGGCTTTCCATGTACATAAGATTGTTGGTATTCATCGTGTGTCATGGGCAGACATCATTACGCCCGATGCGACAATCAATTCAGCGGAATCAGGAATAGCTACAGGTATCATAAAGGTTGAGGGAAGACTTATAATTATTCTTGATTTTGAGAGAATTGTATCCGATATAAGTCCTGAGACCGGTCTTAAGGTTTCTGATATTTCCAGACTGGGAACAAGAGATAGAAATAATTCCCCTATTGTACTGGCAGAGGACTCTATGCTTCTTATGAAGCTTATCACAGATTCGCTTGAGAAGGCAGGATACACTAATCTCATTAAGTGTGTGAATGGACAGGAAGCATGGAATTACCTGCAGAATATTAAGAAAAAGTCCTGTGGAGATGTAACTAAGTATGTTAAATGCATAGTTACGGATATTGAGATGCCGATTATGGATGGACATAGACTTACGAAGCTTGTAAAGACTGATAATGAGCTTAAGGATATCCCTGTTATCATTTTCTCGTCCCTTATCAATGAGGAGATGAGACGTAAGGGTGAGCAGCTCGGTGCAGATATGCAGCTCTCCAAGCCGGAAATAGGCTCCCTTGTAGAGGCTATTGATAAGCTCATATTGAAATAGAAGAAAGTGAATTAAAAAAGTTTAGCTAAAGAGCCGCCAGAGTGATTATGCGGCTCTTTATTTATTTCTTGTGAAAAAAAACATAGCATGATATAATGAGTGCAAGCATAAAAACGAATTTATTCGTTCTGCGTTTGAAGGTATTATTACTCAGTGATTTTATCATGGATAGTAGTCGTACCAATGATTTAGTTAAATCAATGATTTAGTCAAATGAAAACAGTTGAGGTGAAATAACGTGGCAGATAATAATGATGATCAGTACTTGGATGAATTGTTAAATTCTTTAAGAAGCAGTAACAGTGATGGGAATGAAGATTTAGATAATCAGGATAGCGAGAGCAATAAGAGCAGACAGTCAGATGCCGAAGACAATGAAGCAGCAGAAGATGGCAGCAACGAAGAACAGGATGATTTCTTAAATGACATTTTCTCAGATAGTCATAATGACGTCGATAACCAGAACGGCAATGCTGACCATGATGGCAGCGATGATATATTGGCTCTTGAAGAGAATGATAATGAAGAACCGCATGAGTCTGGGAATTCCATGGATGAGGAGAATGTAACTTCCCAGAACACTTCCCAGAACGATAATAATGATAACGACAGCCTTATGGATTTATTCAATCAGATTAATGGCGGCGATAACAGCGGAAGCAGTGATAGCTCTGGAGAAGAGCCTGATAAAAGATCTGATAATGCTGCGGACGATATATTGACACTCACTGATGATAATGAGGATGGGGCAGCAGCGAATACTTATGCAGGTGAGGAAGAGGAGAGACCGGATACCCTGAATAATGGAAGTGCAACCGATAATTCCGGACAACAGGATGTGAAGCCTTCAGGAGAAGAAAAAGCTGAGGCGCAAAGAAGTGCCAGAGCCAAGAAGGCAGAAGCAGCAAGGGAAGCTAAGGAGGCTAAGATTGCGGCTGCTAAGGCGGCTAAGGAAGCCAAGGCGGAGGAAAAGGCAAGAAAGAAAGCAGAAAAGAAGGCTAAAAAGGAGCAGCTAAAAGCCGAGAAGGCTGCTGGAAAGAATAAGCAGGATGGCGAGGATGATTCCACAGACGGCATAGTACAGGATAATGTTTCTCTTATAGATGAGCTTTATAATGATTCAGATGCATTTGATAAATCATCAGATGAAAATGCCGATATCCCTGATTTAGATGAGGAACCTGAAGCACCTAAAAAGAAGAAAGAGAAAAAGAAAAAGGAGCCTAAGCCTAAGAAACCTAAAAAAGAAAAGGTTAAGAAGGAAAAGAAGGCACCGCAGCCGTCAGAACTGATTAAAGTGACCAAGGGTAATTATATTGGAATGTTAATTACCATAATAGTTATTGTTGGTATTGTATATTTTGGCACAAGATTTGTATCGTATGGAATTAAGGTAAGCCAGGCAAAAGAATTTTTCACAAATGGAAAATATGATCAGGCATTCGACAGTATTTCCGGTGTTGAATTAAGAGCTTCGGACAAGAATACATATTATGCAATAAGGACGGTTGCCAGCGTATATGTAGATTATTGCTCGTATGTGAGCTACAATAAGATAGGAATGAAGCTGGATGCATTGGATTCATTGATAAAGGGTCTGACTCACTATAATGAATATTATTCTGATGCTGAAAAATATGAGGTGCTGGATGAGTATGATGCGGTTAAGGCTCAGATTTTATCAGAGCTTTCAAGATACGGAATATCTGAGGAGGATGCCATCTATTATGGAAGCTTGGAAAATGAATTGCAGTACAGAGAGATTCTTATGGACATCGGAGGTATGACTGAGTGATAGCTATTATCGATTATGATGCAGGAAATCTAAGAAGTGTGGAAAAGGCACTTGAAGCTATAGGGCAGGAAGCAGTTGTGACAAGGGACAGGAACGAGATTCTGTCATCTGATAAAGTGATTTTACCGGGGGTAGGTTCGTTTGGCGATGCAATGGGACGGCTTAATGAGTATGGTCTTGTGAACACCATACATGAGGTTGTTGACTCAAGAAAGCCATTTCTGGGTATATGTCTTGGACTTCAGCTTCTATTCAGACGCAGCGATGAATCAGATGGAGTTGAGGGACTTTCGATTCTTCCGGGTGAGATTTTGAGGATTCCGGATGCACCTGGGATTAAGATACCTCATATTGGCTGGAATTCCCTTAAGGTATCGGAGGGCGCAAGACTTTTTGAAGGTCTTGGTGAGAATCCTTATGTGTATTTTGTACACTCATATTATCTCAAGGCTGATGATGAGAGCATAGTCGCTGCGACTACTGAATATGGCGGAACTATAATACACGCCTCTGTTCAGAAGGATAATGTATATGCATGTCAGTTCCACCCTGAAAAGAGCGGAAGTGTGGGTATGCAGATTCTCAAGAACTTTGCCGCATTATAACATTGCATTCTAATCAATAATAGAGAGGACAGCTTATGTTTACCAAGAGAATAATACCATGTCTGGACGTTAATAATGGAAGAGTTGTGAAGGGAACCAATTTTGTCAATCTGCGCGATGCCGGCGATCCGGTTGAGGTAGCTGCCCTTTATGACAAGGCGGGAGCAGATGAGCTTGTATTTCTGGATATTACAGCCTCATCCGACAGAAGAGAGACTACAGTTGAACTTGTGAGAAGGGTTGCCGAGAAGGTATTTATTCCGTTTACGGTTGGTGGCGGAATAAGGACTGTTGATGATTTTAAGAACCTTCTGAGGGAGGGTGCGGACAAGATTTCAATTAATTCATCCGCAATCGATAATCCACGCCTTATAAGCGATGCGGCGGATAAGTTCGGCAGCCAGTGTGTAGTTGTCGCGATAGATGCTAAGAGAAGAGTGGACGGAAGCGGTTGGAATATCTACAAGATGGGCGGAAGAGTGGACACAGGAATCGATGCACTTGAGTGGGCTGTGAAGGCTGATAAGCTGGGTGCCGGAGAGATACTTCTTACCAGCATGGACTGTGATGGAGTCAAGCAGGGGTATGATATTGAGCTTACGCGGACAATAGCTGAGAATGTATCAATACCTGTCATCGCTTCGGGCGGAGCCGGAAGTAAGGAGCATTTTTATGAGGCACTCACGGAGGGCAAGGCGGATGCGGCGCTTGCTGCTTCACTTTTTCATTACAAGGAGCTTGAGATATCCGACCTTAAAGATTATCTTGCACAGCGCGGTGTGTCTGTGAGAAGGTAATGTATGTATAACTAAAAATAGACTTAGTAATTGGAGATTGATATGTCACAGATTAGCAATGACTGGCTTGAAGCGCTTAAACCTGAGTTCGCCAAGCCATATTATAGGGATTTATATAAGTTTGTGGACAGTGAATACAGGAAGGGTGTGGTATATCCGCCGTCGGAGGATATATTTAGCGCATTTAATTTCACGCCGTTAAAGAATGTCAAGGTGTTAATACTTGGGCAGGATCCATACCACAATGAATTGCAGGCGCATGGGCTGAGCTTTTCGGTTCTTCCTGAACAGAAGGATATTCCGCCATCGCTTCAGAATATATATCAGGAGCTTCACGATGACCTTGGCTGTTATGTTCCGGACAATGGTTATCTTAAAAAATGGGCGGATCAGGGTGTGCTTCTTTTAAACACTGTACTCACGGTTCGAGCTCATCAGGCTAACTCTCATCAGGGACATGGCTGGGAGCAGTTTACGGACGCCGTCATTGAGGCTGTCAATGCGCAGGACAGACCTATTGTGTACATGCTCTGGGGCAGACCGGCACAGAGTAAGATTCCAATGTTAACGAATCCGAAGCACCTGATACTCAAGGCGCCGCACCCAAGCCCGCTGTCGGCTTATAGAGGTTTCTTTGGGTGCAGGCATTTCAGCCAGGCAAATGAGTTCCTGAAGGCACATGGAGTGGAGCCTATTGATTGGCAGATTGAGAATATAAGATAATAAACCCATCAATAGATATAGTGCGTGGCTGTTTACAGACTAAGTACTATATCTATTAGATGGGTAAACAGACATGAGCGCAAGCAGAGCAGTGCCATCAGACAAAAATAGTATGGAATGTGCTTGCACAAATGACATATTATTTTTGTCTGATGATAGTGCAAAGCACGGACATCGAGAAAATCTTTGATTTTCGAGATGCACTGCGGCTTATGATATAATAAGTTACGAAAAAGAGGTACACCATTGAAAGATGGTGTATTTTTTTGTGAAAAATATACAATATGCAGTGATATACAAATTGCACAAATGGGTGGCTTTATAAATGAAGTGGGAGACAGTATAAAATACCGCGCTGACTTTGTCAAAAAAATTTGTATACTAAAATTCAAAAAAATGTTATAAACAGCTTTTTGTCTAATAGAATTAGGCATTCTGCGAATAGACTTTACTGCTAAGTATAATTATTATAATGCTATAAAAATATTGGTTACAAAAAGGGCTATATAATATAGCCCACCCTGCTGACAAACAACAAAATTACGAATTATGAGAATCTTCTTTATCTTTAAATTCCTTGTTAAATTGTTCAATACCTTTATGGATTAATGCAAGTGTTGCTGCTGAACGGCTTGGAAATCGATTGTTGAAACGAAAATCATCAATCTGATTAAGTAATTCGTCATCAACGATTATTGTATATCGTGGTCTGTTTGTAGGCATAATTCAAACCTCCTTTTAGTACATATTATGCCTCGGTTCATATTATATGTCAAGCTAGAAGAAGTTATAATAATTGACAAGTAAATATTGAAGTGATATACTGAAAAAACGGAGCAGAACTTATGCAAGTGCAGAACTTAAGGCAACCTGATAAAATTGGAGGTGAAAATAATAATGAGTATAGAAACTCATAGAATTACTATTGTTATTCCGAAAGAGTTGGAGGAAGAGTTAAAGAAGATTAAGAAAGAGAAGTTCTACGATTGCAACAGATCTGTGATGTTAAGAGAGTTAATAAATAAGGGATTGGACAATGTGATTTACAACAATGAACATAATAGTTAGATGTTTATGCTAATCGGAATCTTATGAACAGAAAGAGGAGAAAGTTGTATGAATGAACAGTATGAATACACTATTGATTCCACATTATTAAAATACCAGTTGATAGTGCTGGACAAGATTGGCGTGCCGCAGGGATTTAATTATGATGCCATAAAGGATATTACGGTAAAGATTGATGATATTGAAAAGCAGGAATACAGAAATTGTCACATTGATAATACACAAAAGCACAGATTAAGAGTTCCGGCTGGTGTGATAGCATGGATAAAGAGGAATTACCCATTTACGGTGGCATATATAGCTTCGGGCAATGAAGTTGCATGGCAAAAGGATGTATTAAAGGATATACAGAAAGCAAAAAAAGAGAACAGAAGAATAGACAATCCGAGAGAAAATATAGTATTGTCTTGGGAAAAAACTGATGATGAGCATTACTCGCTGATAATAAAAAAAGGTAGTTACATAACGATAGAGGCTGCAAGAGAGACTCTGTCTGAAAAGGCTTTGACTTCCGTATATCCTTTTATCTATTCAAGTATAAGCAATATTAATATTCCGGAATATGCAACTGAGAATAAAGCGCAGGAAGGACTGGGTTCTGTTTTTGGAAATACAACAGGATGGCTGTCTGCTGAAGAATATTCGAAAACATTTTTCCGTATGGTGGAGTGTATATCCTCAGACGAGCCGGTGCAGAAGAGTATGAGTATTATGTTGGAAAAGCAATCAACATTAACAATCGCGTTATTGCCTTTAAAAATGATACAGGGTATAAAATAGCCCATCCGAATGAGATAAAAGATACCGATAAACAGTATGATGATATTCTCTGCGTGGAGATACTTGTGGACAGCATAAGGGAGAAAATCGGAGGTAAAGAGAAGCTGAATGAAGAGCAGATTAATGCTGTTCTTTACTATGTTGAGGATATAGTAATACATTTTGTTACTATGATGTTACATAGTGAGGGAAAAAAATTGAAAAACAGACAGTTCAAGTCTGCAACCTCTAAAAATATCATATAAGATACGGGAATGCCCGTAAAAAATTTTAATTTTCAGCTACGCTGAAAATTAAAATTTTTCGACTTCGTCCTGGCGGAAAAACGCTTAAACGCGTTTTTCCGCCAGACATCGCTTCGCGATGCAAACGGGGTAAAGGGAAAAAATTAAAATTAAAAAGGAGAAATATTATGATGAATAAATTTTTTAATAGAAAGGTTATAACTATTATTGGTTTTACGACGGCAATATTATGTAGCTGCTCATCAACAGCAAAGAATTTTGCTGAAACAACATCCTCTGCTGTTGATGGTGCCGCAGTAAGCGAGTCTACGGAAAGTGTCACAAGTATGCCTGAGACCGAGGTAACAACTGGGGAGACGGAGGTAGAGTCTGCAGCTTCCGCCAAGACCATTGAGGACTTAGTTAAGGAGGCGGCGAAGATAGCAGGATTCACCGATGAAGAGGTGGAGAGCATTGTCGAGGATGCGAGAGTTTATGAGGCTTATGGAAGCAGCGCGGAGATAGCGGCTGACATGGCAATAAAGGATGCGGTTTATGGAAAGAGCAATGGACAGCAGGACTATGCAGTTACACTTCCACAGGTAGTTGATGAGAATGGTAACCCATATCCGACTGATGAATATGGTGGAGTTATAGTGCCTGAGACAACGGCACCTGAGGAGAACACACAGGTTGTGGAGAATGAGACACCGACGAGTGAAAAGCCGTATGCAAACTTATCATTGACAAAGGATGCTGATAACGAAGAGTTCGGATACAACATAAAGGTTTATGGTGACAATGAGTATTTTGTAATAACAGACAAAAACGGTACAGTACATGAATACGATGATTTAACGGAAGCCGCAAATTGTTTAGATGAACTAGCGTCTGAAAAAGACAGAGACCCAGACCTGATAGAATGGGACGGCAAGTTAAATACAGAAGAAGACGCAGCAATGACGAATGAAGAACTTAGACAGAGTGTGAATGACCCTAATGCAGTTCACGGTAAAGTTTATTAAAAATTTACAATTGATGTACTACATAAATTTTTTTTACAATAAATTTACGGAGCTTTGATGTAGAACAGCATCAAAGCTCTTTTGTTTAAGGAGGAGACAAATGAAATATATCAAGAAAACATTTAAGTTTTTAATAGTTACACTGATGTTAATACTTACAATAAGCAATATATGTTTGGCTGGGCAGAATGATGAACCTACACAGATAACAGGGGAGTACAATGGAGGACAGCAGGACACTGATAAAACACATGGAACATTAGACCAGTTTACAGATGAGGAGAAAGGTTTAGGGTTTACCACGTTTAGAACTGGATACAGATTTTATATAGCTGAGTATGAAATAGATGCTTACGTTTCTGTATGTTCGTTGAAAAAAATAATAACACCTAATGCAGTTGATATATACATGTCAAAGCCCGATATAGACGGATATACAATAGGCAGATACAACACATTAAAAGAGGAGTTTAAAACAGGAATTGAAGACGAAGATTTTTTAAGTGAAACAGCAACATCTGAAAAAAGCAATGTAGCAAGATTAGGAAAGAAACATATTATAAAGAGCTATGTAAAGGATGAGTTTGAAGTTACAAGACGTTTGCCGGCACCGATAACGAGTGAAGGAAATGACTTTTTACCAAACGGACAGGCATTTAGAGATTGGATGTTGAAAGGGAATGGAAAAGACAATAACGGTACAGCATTAATCAAACAGCTATGGGGCGAGGATATGCTTGAAAAGTTCCTTGAGAATGATAATTACCGATTGATAGTTGAGCCAATAATGTGGAGTAGTGAGTACAAGTTCAAGAATGGATTAGGTGGCTATTGGACAACAGAATCCAACAAAATATTCCTAGGAACGGCGCAGGAGTGGGCATATTACATGATGAAAAAAGGAGACCCGAGTGGGCTAGGTTTATCAAAGGATGATTCTGGGAAGGGCTGTTTTATTAATGTAGTATATTCAAACGCATTACCAAGAAGTATGGTATTGCAGAAAGTGAACAGCATATTCCCAGTTCCTGCCAATAAAGGAAGTGAAAGACTGGATGCGTTATCAATAACGAGCTGTGGATATGGTGAGCATGTATTCCGAGCAGATGATTTAGCGGGGGATGTATTGGCGACAGGTACACTTTAGCTGTAACAACGGACTACCCATAAAATAAGGGATTATTCCGAAAAAGTTACAGCTTATAGAGTAGGGTAATACTATACCGACTCCTTACAATGATACAAATAAAGCGTGTATGCGCTGTGAGCTGCCAGCATACTTTGTTTTCATTCCGTGCGTACAGGCTTCCATCATCATAAACAGGAATCCTGGTACACGACCATGAAACGGCATTGTATCATTTTGGAACAGACCACGGTGAATGCAATGTCCATATCATCCGTTATCTGCGTAAGAATACGGAGGAAACCGGGCATGGCTGGTCAGTGCAGATGAAAGACCTGCTCTGTGAGATGAACCGGGGAGCGAAAAAAATTCGCAGGCAAGGGCGGAGTCTCTTTTCCGGAAGAAATTCTGTATGATTATGAGAAAAGATACATGGATCTTATTGCTTCAGGACGCAGGGAAAATAAGCAGCGTGGACACAGATTTGCCAAGGAGGATGAAAAAGCCCTGTTGAACCGCCTGGAGAAATATATGCACAACCACCTTTTGTTCCTGCATGACTTCCGTGTTCCGTTTGATGATAACATGAGTGAACGTGACCTGAGAAAAGTCAAGAACCGGCAAAAGATGGCAGGAGGATTCCGCAAAGACAGCGGGCATGAAATGTATTGTGCGATCCTGACAATCATAGAAACCCTGAAAAGAAGAAATATGGGGTTAGTAGAAAATGCAAAAAAATTATTTATGGGTGCACCGGCTATATTTTAGCCGGTGCTAAGACTGGTTGTGCAGCCGGAAGGCTGAACTGTTACTTCAAAGCTGATAACATAGTAATATTGATTGCTAAATGTTTCTCATTATGCTATCCTTTTGTAGATAACACACGAATGGAATGGTGACATTATGAAACTAAAGAACGCATTACTTCTCGCACTCACGGCATTTATATGGGGAACAGCCTTTGTGGCGCAGAGTGTGGGAATGGAATTCATCGGACCTTTTACTTTTAATGGGATAAGGTCGCTTATCGGTGCGTTGACACTTGTGCCGTGCATATTGATTCAGAAGAAGTCGGGGAAGAGAAGCATAGAGGAGGGTAGAAGCAGGAAAGACCTGATTGTAGGCGGACTTCTGTGCGGGATACTACTTTTTGTGGCGAGCAGTCTGCAGCAGATTGGAATAAAATACACGTCGGCGGGAAAGGCAGGATTTATCACGGCGTGTTACATAGTTATCGTGCCGGTCATCGGTATTTTTATGAAGAAGACTTCCGGCTGGAAGATATGGGCAGCAGTCGGACTTGCGCTTGCGGGGCTGTACTGCCTGTGTATAACCGATGGATTTTCGGTGGGAAAGGGAGATATTTTTATTTTCCTGTGTGCTGTGGCTTTTTCTGTGCATATTCTTGTGATTGATTATTTTTCACCCAAGGTGAATGGCGTTGCACTGTCGTGTATACAGTTTCTGGTATGTGGACTTATATCACTGCCTTGTATGTTCGCATTCGAGGTGCCAGATATGACTGCAATATTGTCTGCGAAGGTGCCGATTTTATACGCGGGAGTTCTTTCATGCGGGGTGGCATATACCCTTCAGATTATCGGACAGAGGAATGTCAATCCTACGATAGCGTCATTGATACTCAGTCTGGAATCCTGCTTCTCAGTGCTTGCAGGGTGGATAATTTTACATGAGAGCCTGTCAATTAAAGAGAGCGCTGGATGTGTGCTTATGTTCGCGGCGATAATACTTGCACAGCTGCCGTCAAAAATTAAGTAAAACAAGAAGTGTGGGTATGGAAAACATAAATCAAGAAAAATACCCACAGCCAAGCAAAAAAGCAAAAAAAAATAGACTGCTATGGGTATGGAGAGCAGAAGACAGGAAAAATACCCACAGCCAAGCAAAAAAAATAGACTGCTATGGGTATGTGAGAACATAAGACAGGAAAAATACCCACAGCCAAGCCAAAAAGCAATAAAAAATAGATTGCTGTGGGTATGGAGAGCAGAAGACAGGAAAAATACCCACAGCCAAGCCCCAAAGCTATAAAAAATAGACTGCTATGGGTATGTGAGAACAGAAAACAATAAAAATACCCGCGAAGATAATAGAGAAAAGAAAGCAGATAAAAAAGAAAACGCGTCATATTGTAATTTAACTTACAATATGGCGCGTTTTCAACTGCATATACCTCAGCTATCTTGATATCTCAACTATCTCAACTATCTCAGCTATCTCAACATTACACACTATTGTTTTAGTGGAGTTTGCCTTTTAAGAAGGCTCTAACTCCAACCTACTTATCAAGATTCTTCTGCGCAGTCGACAGCATAAGCTTGATTCTGTTGAGCTGGTTAACCTCGCTGGCACCCGGGTCATAGTCTACGGCGATTATGTTGGCATCCGGATAAGCGGCGCGCAGCTCTTTTATGACACCCTTACCTACGATATGGTTAGGCAGGCATGCGAAAGGCTGGCAGCAGACGATGTTCTTAGCTCCGTGGTGAATAAGCTCAATCATTTCGGCCGTGAGAAGCCAGCCCTCACCTGTCTGGTTTCCGAGTGAAACGAGTGGGGCAGCCAGCTTAGTCATTTCCTTGATGTCTGTCGGAGCATCGAAGCGCTTGCTCTGCGCAAGTGCCTTGTTGGACGGACCGCGGAACATATTGATTGCCTTTATTACAGCGTTGCTTATGTGCATTGACTTCCTGCTTGCACCGAGGTTGTCTGCCTTGAAGTTCGCGTTCTCAGCGCAGTAGAGCATGAAGCCCATGAAATCAGGAACTACAGCCTCAGCGCCTTCTTTCTCGAGGAGGTCAACGAGGTAGTTGTTGGCAGCAGGCAGGAACTTGACAAGAATCTCACCGACTATTCCGACGCGTGGCTTCTTGATGTCAAGAAGAGGAATCTCATCGAATTCCTTTATAATCTGCCTGATGTTGCGGTTGAAATCCTTCATATATACCTTTGGCTGCGTGAGCTGCTCTATGATAATCTTCTTCCACTTATCATGGAGTGCATTGACCGAGCCGGGAACTGCCTCATAAGGACGTGTGCGGTACACAACATTCATAAATATATCACCGTACTGGATTGCCATCGCTGCCTTCTTAATCATAGGAAGCGAGTAGGTGAAGCCTGAGTTGCTCTCAAGTCCCTGCACGCTCAGCGATATAACCGGAATATCAGGGTAGCCTGCCTTTATGAGGGCACGGCGGATAAATCCGATATAGTTCGACGCACGGCAGCCACCACCTGTCTGTGTGATGACAAGAGCTGTCTTTGTGAGGTCATATCTGCCTGAGAGCACTGCCTCCATCATCTGTCCTACCACGATAAGAGAAGGGTAGCAGGCATCATTGTTGACATACTTAAGACCTGTATCGACTGCAGACTTGCTCACATTCTTTAGTACTTCGACATTGTAGCCGCAGGAATTGAGAGCAGGCTCAATGAGGTCGAAGTGTATAGGTGACATCTGCGGACAGAGAATAGTGTAATTGCTGTCGCGCATTTCCTTGGTAAATTCTTTTCTGTGGTAAGCACTTGATACGATGCTGCGCTTGTAGTTGTTGTGCTCACGGACCTTTATGGCGGAGATGAGTGAACGGATACGGATTCTTGCGGCACCGAGGTTGTTTACCTCATCTATCTTTAATACGGTGTAAATCTTTCCTGCTGAGGAGAGTATATCATTCACCTGGTCGGTTGTGACGGCGTCAAGTCCGCAGCCGAAGGAGTTGAGCTGTATCATGTCAATGTTGTCCTTGTCGCGGATGAAGCTTGCTGCGGCGTACAGTCGTGAATGGTACATCCACTGATCCATTACGATGAGAGGACGCTCAACCTTTCCGAGGTGTGATATAGAATCCTCTGTGAGAACAGCTATTCCGTAGCTGTTGATAAGCTCAGGGATACCATGGTTAATCTCAGGGTCGATATGGTATGGACGGCCTGCGAGAACTATAGCGTGTCTTCCTGTCTCCTCAAGGTATTTGAGGGTCTCCTCACCCTTCTTCATAATATCGCGGCGGCATTCTGCTAATTCATCCCATGCGGCCTGGCATGCGGCAGTAACATCCCTGGAGGAGATGTTGAACTGACCTCCGATTTCCTTGGAGAGACGCTTTGCAAGAACCTTCTCATCCTCAAATGAGAGGAAAGGATTCATAAAGAGTATATTCTCTGTCACAAGCTCTTCTACGTTGTTCTTGATGTTCTCAGCGTAGGAGGTTACGATAGGGCAGTTGTAGTGGTTGTTAGTGTTCTCTATTTCCCTGCGCTCATAAGGTATGCAAGGATAGAAGATAAATTTTATTCCCTGCTTGATAAGCCACGTTACATGACCATGTGCGAGCTTGGCGGGATAACACTCAGACTCACTAGGGATGGATTCAATTCCAAGCTCATATATCTTACGGCTTGACTCAGGCGAGAGAACAACGCGGAAGCCGAGCTTTGTAAAGAATGTGAACCAGAATGGATAGTTCTCGTACATATTGAGTACACGCGGGATACCTACAACACCGCGTGGTGCATCTGTTATCTCAAGAGGTTCATAAGAGAAAAGACGCTTGTTCTTGTACTCAAAAAGATTTGGCACATGGTCTTTATTCTTTTCCTTGCCGATACCACGTTCGCAGCGGTTTCCGGATATGAACTGTCTTCCGCCGGAGAAACGGTTGATTGTGAGGAGACAGCTGTTGGTACAGCCCTTGCAGCGTGCCATTCTTGTCTCGTATGTAAGCTCATTGATTTTCTCAATAGAAAGCATAGTGGTATCCTGACCTTCGTAGCGCTCTCTTGCTACAAGGGCGGCACCGAAGGCGCCCATGATTCCTGCAATATCAGGACGTATAACCTCTACACCTGTAATTTTTTCAAGGCTTCTAAGGACAGCGTCATTGTAGAAGGTACCACCCTGGACAACAATCTGGTGACCTAAATCCTTAGGGTCTGAAATCTTGATAACCTTGTAAAGCGCGTTCTTGATAACAGAGTAGGCAAGTCCGGCAGATATATCCGCCACGCTTGCACCCTCCTTCTGCGCCTGCTTAACCTTGGAGTTCATGAATACGGTACATCTTGTACCGAGGTCTATAGGGTGAGGCGCAAAGAGAGCCTCTTTTGCGAAATCCTCAACAGAGTAGTTCAGCGACTTTGCAAATGTCTCTATGAAAGAACCGCAGCCTGAGGAGCATGCCTCATTGAGCTGGACACTGTCAACGGTGTTATTTTTAATCTTGATACATTTCATATCCTGACCGCCTATATCGAGGATACAGTCAACCTCAGGGTCAAAAAATGCGGCGGCATAATAGTGGGATACAGTCTCAACCTCACCCTCATCGAGCATGAGGGCTGCCTTTATAAGTGCCTCACCATAGCCTGTTGAACATGAGCGCACGATATGCGCATCGGCAGGAAGGATGGAATATATCTCCTTTATCGCCTTTATGGATGTTGCGAGAGGGCTTCCGTTGTTGCTGCTGTAGAAGGAGTAGAGAAGTGTTCCGTCCTCTGCTACCACTGCAGCCTTCGTTGTGGTAGAGCCGGCATCTATTCCGAGATAGCAGTTGCCGGAGTAGCTCTCAAGACTGCCCTTGATAACGCGGTGGCTGTCATGGCGTGCGCGGAATTCCTTGTAGGCCTCCTGCGTGGCGAACAGAGGCTCCATACGCTCTACCTCAAAGTCCATCTTAATCTTATTGTGAAGCTTGGTGATGAGAGCGTCAATATCAATGGCAATCTCAGCTTTGGCGGTCATTGCCGAACCTACAGCCGCAAAAAGATGTGAGTGCTCAGGTGCAATGATGTTCTCAGGACCAAGATTAAGCGTGCGGATAAAAGCATTCTTAAGCTCAGACAGGAAGTGAAGAGGTCCGCCTAAGAAGGCAACATTTCCGCGGATAGGCTTACCGCAGGCAAGTCCGCTTATGGTCTGGTTTACAACTGCCTGAAAAATGGAGGCGGATAAGTCCTCCTTGGTTGCTCCCTCATTGATAAGAGGCTGTATATCGGACTTTGCAAATACTCCGCATCGGGCAGCTATAGGGTATATTGCATGATAATTTTTGGCATACTCATTAAGACCGGTTGCATCGGTCTGTAAAAGGGTAGCCATCTGGTCGATGAATGAGCCTGTACCACCGGCACAGATACCGTTCATACGCTGGTCGATACCGTTGGTAAAATAGATTATCTTGGCATCCTCGCCGCCAAGCTCTATGGCAACATCTGTCTGAGGAGCGTAGTCGCTTAGCGCTGTTGATACGGCTACGACCTCCTGGGTAAACGGAACCTCAAGATGGCTTGCAAGTGTAAGACCACCGGAACCGGTTATGACAGGGTGTACGCTTATTGCGCCAAGCTTATCCTTAGCCTTGACAAGAAGACCTGCAAGAGTCTCCTGAATGTTGGCGAAATGTCTTTCGTAATCTGAAAACAATATATTGTTAGCTTTATCAATAATTGCTATTTTGACTGTAGTGGAACCAATGTCAATTCCAAGTCTGTATTCGGATGTCATCATGAGAATACATCTCCTTTATCTATAAATAATAAGAAAGGTTACAAAACCCAAGTATGTTACATTATATTATAATTTTTTTCAAATATCAATAGCAACCGTCATTGACAAAATATAAAAAAAAAATTATACTAAAATTGATTTGTTTATAAAAATATGTCCAAAACAATAGATATCAGGCTATTGGGAATAGAGGTAGTCCGTATGTATAAGATATTTTTAAGTTCGGAGCATCACGGAACGGTGCGAAGAAATGAGATAGAGCCGGGATGCTGGATTGCCATGACGGCACCGAGTGCTGATGAGCTGCAGACGGTTGCGTCAGAGTGCAGCATACAGCTTGAAGACCTTAGGGCGGCACTCGATGACGAGGAGCGCTCACGTATACAGGTCGAGGATGATTATACACTTATAGTTGTTGATATTCCTGTCATTGAAGAGAGAAACGGCAAGGACTGGTACGGAACAATACCTCTTGGTATTGCTGTAACTGACAGCCAGATAATAACTATCTGCCTTGAAGATACCCCTGTTCTTAACAACTTTATGGATGGAAGGGTGAGGGAATTCTATACCTACAAGAAGACAAGATTCATCCTTCAGATTCTGTACAGAAATGCAACGCTTTTCCTCAATTATCTCAGAAATATAGATAAAAGAAGCGAACTGCTTGAGAAGAAGCTTCGTGAAGACCAGAAGAATAAGGAGCTGTTAGAGCTTCAGGAACTGGAAAAGTCACTCGTGTATTTCACAACGTCCCTCAAGGGCAATGAGCTTGTGCTTGAGAAGCTTTTCCGGATAGATAAGATTAAGAAATATCCTGAGGATGAAGACCTGCTTGAGGATGTCATTGTCGAGAACAAGCAGGCGATTGAGATGGCCAGTATATACAGCGGCATTTTAAGCGGAAGCATGGATGCTTTTGCTTCAATTATTTCCAATAACCTGAATCAGTCGATGAAGTTTCTTGCCACAGTTACGATAGTACTTTCTATCCCGACTATGGTGGCGAGCTTTTACGGAATGAATGTGTCTACATCAGGAATGCCGTTTGCAGACAGCCCGTTTGGCTTCCTGATAGTCATAGGATTTTCCATAATCCTGTCATTTATTGTGTCGATTATCTTCTGGAAGAAGGATTTGTTTTAGAAGCTGATGGCTGTCAGGCTTATGCTTCGGGATTGTAGGGATGCCTGTTTGAATATGAGGGAAAAATAATTATTGAGAAAAGGAAAGAGAAAGAGTGAATAATTTTTTAGCAAAACTTGAAAAGAAATATGGAAGATATGCGATAAAGAATCTTATTATTTATGTGCTGGCAGCTTATGGAATCGGCTATGTGCTTTTGCTTACGGCTCCGGCTGCATACAGCTATCTGGAGCTTAATCCCGCACTTGTTATGAAGGGGCAGGTGTGGAGACTTATAACGTGGGTATGTACGGTTCCCGAGAGCTTTTCCTTCTTTATATTGTTTATGTTTATGTTCCAGTATTTTATAGGTTCTTCGCTTGAGAAATATTGGGGAAGCTTCCGCTATAACTGCTATGTCTTTTCCGGTATATTTTTTATGACAATCAGTACAATGATAGTCTACTGGATTACAGGAATCAGCATGAGCCCGAGCACATACTATATCAATATGGCATCTTTTCTTGCATTTGCAGTATGCTTTCCTGATGTCCAGGTGTACTTTATGATGGTTATTCCTATTAAGATTAAGTGGCTTGCGATTATAGATGTGATTTATATGGGTTATGAATTTATTGCTGTCGGAAAATACAAGAGCCTTTACTCCGCTGCCTATGGTGCGGCCGGAGTCCAGTATGCGTCACAGCTTATATGGGCTACGAGAGTGAGCATCATTGTATCCGTGCTTAATTTTATCCTGTTCTATTTCGGAACAAGAAATATGAAAAGATTCGCCCCTAAGGAAATGCACCGCAGGTATGTCTACAAGAAAAACGTCAAGGCAGCGGCAGCTCCTAACGGAACTAAGCATAAGTGTGCTATCTGCGGAAGAACTGAGAAGGATGGGGATAATCTTGTTTTCCGTTACTGCTCTAAGTGTAATGGTAACTATGAATTCTGTCAGGAGCATCTGTACACGCACAAGCATTTTGAGTAATTCAATAAGGAAGCGGAATTGATATGAAAAAGGCATTGATTATAGGTGCGGGTGGTTTTGTCGGGAGTTATCTGGCTGGCTGCCTGCAAAATGAATTTGGCATGGAAGTATATGCAACCAAGCTTCCCGGTACACAGACACAGGATGAATTGCTGTTTCTTGGGGAGAGGATTTATGAACTTGATATTCTGAATAAGAATGACATAGTTGAGCTGCTGTTCGCGGTCAGGCCGGACTATATATATCATCTGGCTGCACAGAGCTCGGTGAGTGTGGCGTGGAAGGAGCCTGCGCTCACTATAGATGTGAATATCAAGGGAAGTGTGAATCTGATGGATGCAGTCAGGGAGCTGTACTATAAGCCGCGGGTGCTTTTGATTGGCTCCGGCGAGGAATACGGACATATTCTGGAGAATGAGACACCGATAAGCGAGGCTACCATGCTGCGTCCGGGAAATATATATGCAGCCACGAAGGTGTGCCAGAATATGATTGGAACCATATACTCTAAGGCTTATGATATGGAGATTATGCTTGTGAGGGCATTCAATCATGTCGGCCCCGGACAGTCACCGATATTTGTGGTGTCGGATTTCTGTAAGCAGGTTGCGGAGATTGAGAACGGGTTAAGGGAACCGGTTATGTATGTGGGAAATCTTGCGGCGAGAAGAGATTTTACGGATGTAAGGGATGTCGTGAGAGCTTATGGACTGCTTTCGCTTAAAGGCAGGGCAGGCGAGACTTACAATGTCGGCAGTGGAAATGCTGTGGAGATAAGAGCAATGCTTGACATGATAATAGGAATGTCGAGCGCTGATATAGAGGTAAAGGTTGACCAGAATAAGATAAGACCGGTTGATGTCCCGGTTATAGAGGCGGATATCACCAAGATAAATGAACAGACGGGATGGAAGCCGGATATTCCATTGAATCAGACCATAAAGGAAATACTTGATTACTGGCGTGAGAGGACAGGGGGTGAAAAGCTTGAGTGAGGAAGCATTATTTGATACCAATGAGATGACAAGTTCAAAAAGATACCTTCACACTCCAAGTGAATTTGCAAGAAAGAAGCTTATATATGTACAGGAGACCGGAAAGCTTAAAAGCATCAAGCCTCATGTAAGCAGCAGAAGCAATCTGGAATCCTATCTTTTTATGGTTGTTATGTCAGGAAACGGAAGAGTGTCATTTGACGGGAAGGATTACAGTGTAAAGGCCGGGGACTGCGCTTTTATTGACTGCCGCAGAAGCTATGAGCATTGCAGCGGAGAGGATTCACAGTGGGAGCTTATGTGGGTTCACATGGATGGGGCACTGCTTAGGGATTATTATGGAATATTCCTTGAAAAAAATGGAGGTTCGCCTGTCTTTAAGGCAGCAGATATAAAGAAATACAGCGGCATTATTGATGAGGTTATGTCCAATCAGGATGAGAAGGACATTACAAGTGAGTATGTAAGCCATAATCTGCTCACTAATCTTGTCACAACCATGCTTGTTGAGATTATCAACGAGGATAATAAGAAGCTCAATCCGGATATACTCAACAGTATCCGCGAATCTGTAAATGCCAGGTTCAAGGAGGAGGATCTGCTTGAGAGCGTGTGCGGTGAATACGGCATGGATGAGATAGCCATAAACAGGCAGTTCAAGGACAAGTACGGAATTGACCTGTGCGACTATATTCTCAACAGAAGATTTAACTGTGCCAAGGAGCTTTTAAGATTTTCGGTAAAGCCGGTGAAGGAGATAGTGGTTGAATCAGGTATAATGAACACGGATTTGTTCAGACACCTTTTTATTGAAAATGAGGGCATGACTGCCGAGGAATATAGGAAAAAGTGGGCACAGTGGAACAGAGGATAAAAAAGTGCTTGCATTCTATAGAATAGTGTGATATAGTATTAACTGATTTATGATACATGTTGACTGGCAAGAGTGGGTGTGAACCCACTCTTTCGTTTTACTTTAGGGTTTTCTATTTTATGGGAAGCCCCAGGTGGATGTGTTTTAACAGGAAAGGACATTATGGCAAGAAGAGAGGAATATGAGGCGAGGGCCGAGGCAATGATTACTCCTATAATAGAGGCTAATCATTTTGAACTGGTTGATGTTGAGTATGTGAAGGAAGGCAGCAGCTGGTACCTTAGAGCTTATATTGACAAGGAGGGCGGAATCACGGTGGATGACTGCGAGCTTGTGAGCAGGGCATTTTCCGATTTGCTTGATAAGGAAGATTTCATTGAAGATGCGTACATTCTTGAGGTCAGCTCACCGGGACTTTTAAGACCGCTCAGGAAGGATAAGGATTTTAAGCGGAATATTGGCAATGAGGTTGAGTTAAGACTCTACAGGGCGGTCAACAAGGTGAAGGAGGACCGCGGTATTCTTACGGCATTTGATGACAGTACGGTTACAATAGAGCATGAGGATGGCACAACCGCTGTCTACGAAAGGGCAGCACTTGCACTCATAAGACTTGCATTCGATTTTTAAAGACATACAGTCTATAAGATTTAAGATGTGAAACATCAATTTTATATGGGCAGGAAGCGGAGCGGATTGCGTATATCATTGACATTACAGCGATAATATGGTCAGAAATGGAGGATATGATGAACAAGGAATTAATTGAAGCACTTAATGCGCTTGAGAAGGAGAAGGAGATAAGCAAGGAGAAGTTACTTTCGGCTATAGAGACTTCACTTCTTACAGCTTGCAAGAATCACTTTGGAAAGGCAGATAATTTTAAGGTGACAATCAACAGGGAGACAGGTGATTTCAAGGTTATCGCCGAGAAAGAGGTTGTCGATGATGTGACAGACGACACAACACAGATAAGCCTTGCAGATGCTAAGATGATTAACGCTAAGTATGATATCGGAGATATGGTAAATATTGAGGTTAAGTCGAAGGATTTCGGACGTATTGCAATACAGGTTGCAAAGAATGTCATTCTCCAGACCATCCGTGAGGAGGAGAGGAATGTTCTTTTTGACCAGTACAGCAGCAAGGAAAAGGAAGTTGTGACAGGTGTTGTGCAGCGCTATGTCGGGAAGAATGTTATTATCAATCTCGGCAAGGTTGATGCAACACTCAACGAGAGCGAGATGGTGAGGGGTGAGACCTTTAAGCCTAATGACCGTGTCAAGGTATATGTGCTTGAGGTAAAGAACGGAAACAAGGGACCTAAGATTTTAGTTTCAAGAACACATCCGGAGCTTGTGAAGAGACTCTTCGAGGCTGAGGTTGCTGAGGTTCGTGATGGAACAGTCGAGATTATGAATGTGGCAAGAGAGGCAGGCTCAAGAACTAAGATAGCAGTATGGTCAAGTAATCCTGATGTAGATCCTGTAGGAGCTTGTGTAGGTATCAACGGAGCAAGAGTTAACGCCGTTGTTGAGGAGCTTGGCGGTGAGAAGATTGATATTGTCGCATGGAATGAGAATGCTGCATATCTGATTGAGAATGCGTTAAGCCCGGCTAAGGTTGTATCTGTTATCGCAGATGATGAGGCTAAGACGGCAAGAGTTGTTGTTCCTGATTACCAGCTTTCACTTGCAATCGGCAAGGAAGGACAGAACGCAAGACTTGCAGCTAAGCTTACAGGCTTTAAGATTGATATAAAGAGTGAGTCACAGATGAAGGAGCTTGGTGAAGATTACATGAATCCTTATAACGATGAGTACGAGGAGGATGAATATTCACAGGATGATAACTATGAGGATGAGGCTTCCGGGACAGAGGAGCAGTAATCCCCACAGTATTAGTATTTTATTGATAGAAAGCGTGATGTTATGGCTGTAACCAGAAAAATACCACAAAGGCAGTGTCTGGGCTGTGGTGAAATGAAAGACAAGAAATCCATGCTCAGGGTAATAAAGACACCGGAGGGAGAGATTCTTCTTGATGCGACCGGTCGAAAGAACGGAAGAGGTGCATATATCTGCGCAGATATGAATTGTCTTAACAAAGCAATCAAGTCGAAGGGCTTGGAACGCTCACTTAAGTGCCAGATACCTTCCGATGTATATGAAGCACTTAAAAAGGAGTTAGAGAAAATTGAATCAAGATAGAATACTTTCAATGATAGGTCTTGCCACCAGAGCAGGAGCGGTTACAAGTGGTGAGTTTTCTGTGGATAAGGCCATAAAGGCAGGAAAAGCCCGCCTTGTTATCATAGCAGATGACGCCTCGGACAGGACGAAGAAGGGATTTAAGGATTCCTGTTCATTCTATGGAGTTCCGCTTGTGATATATAAAGACAAGGAGACTCTCGGACATTCAATGGGAAAGCAGTTTAGGGCGTCACTGGCAATTCTCGATACGGGATTTGCTGATTCGCTGTTAAAGAAATGCAGGGAATTATCGGATTCCCAGGTCGAAATAATTGAAGGAGGTAATGCTGATGCCTAAAATGAGAATATATGAATTATCGAAAGAATTGAATTTAAAAAATAGTGATATAGTAGAGTATTTACAGAGCAAAAATGTAGATGTCAAGAGTCATTCGAGCAGCATTGATGATAATGCAATCGACATGGTTAAAAAGCATTTTGGAAAGGGTACAACAGTGCAGAATACAGAGGCACCTAAGGAGATAAAGGAACAGCCTGCAAGAAATGAGCAGGCAGCAAAGCAGGAGGCTGTTGCTACAGCACCTCAGACGAAAAATGAGCAGGTAAAGAATGAGCAGAAGCCTGCCGAAAAGAAATCACATATTACCGCTGTATATAATCCTCATAACAGCGACCGCAAGGATATACGTGATAATCGCAGACAGGATAATGGCGCAAACAGAGATAATGGCTTCAGACGTGACGGAAACCGTCCTGATGGAAACAGAGACGGAAGCAGGGACAACGGCTTCAGGCGTGACGGAAACCGCTCTGATGGAAATAGAGACGGAAACAGGGATAACGGCTTCAGACGTGACGGAAACCGCCCTGATGGAAACAGAGACGGAAACAGGGACAACGGCTTCAGGCGTGACGGAAACCGTCCTGATGGAAACAGAGACGGAAACAGGGACAACGGCTTCAGACGTGACGGAAACCGCCCTGATGGAAACAGGGACAACGGCTTCAGACGTGACGGAAACCGTCCTGATGGAAACAGGGACAACGGCTTCAGGCGTGATGGAAACCGTCCTTCCGGAAACAGAGATGGCTTTAACAAGGATGGCGGCTTTAATAAAGACGGCGGAAGAAATGACAGAGGCGATAACAGAAGACCGGGCGGAAACGGTAACTTCAGAGGTGGTAACAGGGATAATTTCGCAAAGGATGCAGATGCTAAGGGCGGAATGGGCGACGCAAGAGAGGTCCGTGAGGCTAAGGAGCAGAGAAGCCGTGAGCGTGAGAACCGCTTAAATGACCGCAATAAGTATGACCGCGAGGACAAAAAAGAGAACACCAAGGGACTTGAAAAGACTGTTAAGAATAATAAGCCGGTAACACAGAAGCCACAGGAGGAAGAGGATACAATCAAGACACTTGTACTTCCGGATGTTCTTACAATCAAGGAGCTTGCCGAGAAGATGAAGCTTCAGCCTGCAGCAGTAGTTAAGACTCTTTTCCTTAAGGGAACTATTGTAACAGTTAACCAGGAAATTGATTTTGATACTGCTGAGGAGATTGCACTTGAGTTTAACTGTATCTGTGAGCATGAGGTGAAGGTAGATGTCATTGCTGAGCTTCTTAAGGAGGAAGAGGAAGATCCGGCTACACTTGTTCCAAGACCACCTGTTGTATGTGTAATGGGACACGTTGACCATGGTAAAACCTCTCTCCTTGATGCAATACGTTCAACCAGTGTCACATCGAGAGAGGCCGGTGGTATCACACAGCACATCGGTGCATACACAGTTGAGATAAATGGTCAGAAGATTACCTTCCTTGATACACCGGGACATGAGGCATTCACGGCAATGAGAATGCGTGGAGCACAGGCAACAGATATAGCGATTCTTGTCGTTGCGGCTGATGATGGTGTAATGCCACAGACTATAGAGGCTATCAACCATGCCAAGGCAGCAGGCATTGATATAATTGTTGCGGTTAATAAGATAGATAAGCCTAATGCAAATATTGAGAAGGTTAAGCAGGAGCTTGTTGAGTACGGACTTGTAGCAGAGGACTGGGGCGGAGATACAATATTTGCACCTGTTTCTGCACATACTAAGGAAGGTATCGATAATCTTCTTGAGATGGTTCTGCTCACAGCAGAGATGAGAGAGTTAAAGGCTAATCCTAACCGTCGTGCAAGAGGTCTTGTCATTGAGGCACAGCTTGATAAGGGCAGAGGTCCTGTCGCTACACTTCTTGTACAGAAGGGTACACTTCATGTCGGAGACGCTGTGGCAGCTGGTCCATGCTTTGGTAAGATAAGAGCAATGATAGATGATAAGGGACGCAAGATTAAGGAAGCAGGTCCGGCAACACCTGTAGAGATATTGGGACTTAATGATGTTCCTGGTGCCGGTGAGATATTCGTATCTCCTGCAACTGAGAAGGAGGCGAGAGCATTCTCTGATACCTTCATCCGTGAGGGAAGAGTTAAGCTTCTTGACGATACCAAGAGCAAGCTTTCACTTGATGACCTGTTCTCACAGATCAAGGCAGGTAATGTTAAGGAGCTCGGTCTTATCATCAAGGCTGACGTGCAGGGCTCTGTGGAGGCAGTTAAGCAGAGCATGCTGAAGCTTTCCAACGAGGAGGTTGTGATAAAGATTGTGCATGCAGGTGTTGGTGCCATCAACGAGTCCGATGTCATTCTTGCTTCCGCTTCTAATGCGATTATTATCGGCTTCAACGTACGTCCTGATAATATGGCAAGAGAGATTGCAGACCGCGAGAAGGTTGATGTAAGACTCTACAGAGTAATCTATCAGGCGATTGAGGATGTCGAGGCAGCGATGAAGGGTATGCTTGATCCTATATACGAGGAGAAGGTTATCGGTCATGCTGAGGTACGCCAGACCTATAAGGCATCAGGTGTAGGTACGATTGCAGGCTCGTATGTGTTAGATGGTATGATTACGAAGGCTTCCAAGGTTCGTGTTACAAGAGAAGGGGAGCTTATATACGAAGGACCTCTTGCTTCACTTAAGAGATTTAAGGATGATGCTAAGGAGGTCAAGGCGGGCTACGAGTGTGGTATTGTTCTTGAAAAGTTCAATGACATCAAGGAGCTTGACCAGATTGAGGCATACATTATGGTAGAGGTGCCAAGGTAACATAAGCCTGAGGGCATAACCCTGACGCTGTATATTCAGGATGTACAGGGTGCCTTCAATCTGCAGAGCAATAATAAAATAAGCCGGGGCTGATGTCCCCGGCTTGTAGTGTTAAAATAAGAGTTTAATTTTTATTCGCTCGGAAATGGAGTAAATATGCGTAAAAATAGTATTAAGAATTCCCGAATCAATGGGGAGGTTCAGAAGGAACTCAGCAATATTATCCGCAATGAGGTCAAGAACCCTAATATCAGTCCATTGACATCGGTTGTTGCAGTGGATGTCACACCGGATCTTAAGGAATGCAAGGCATATATAAGTGTTTACGGTGATGAGGCTGCCCAGGCAGCTACAATTGCGGGGCTTAAGAGTGCGGAGGGATTTATAAGAAGCCGGCTTGCAAAGACGGTGAACCTTAGAAATACGCCACAGATACATTTTATACTTGACCAGTCTATAGAGTATGGTGTGAGAATGTCTAAAATTATTGACGAGGTTAACAAGGAGAATCACGAATGATATATCTTGATGAGATACTGCAGGGGGTAAAGACTGTAGGAATCACAGGCCATATAAGACCTGATGGTGACTGCGTCGGCAGTACGCTGGGTGTGTACAACTATATATGTGATAATATGCCGCAGGTGGATGTTGATATCTGTCTGCAGCCGATTAATGATAAATTTTTATTTTTAAGAAACAGTGACAAGATAAAAGAAAAAGCTGATGGGAATAAGCTATACGATTTATTTATCGTATGCGACTGTGCAGCATTTGACAGGTTTGAGGATTTCAGGGAATGCTTTGAGAAAGCCGGGAAAACAGTTGTATTCGACCACCATATAAGTGGACAGGAGATAGGAGATATGAATATGATTTCTCCTAAGCTTTCATCATGCAGTGAGCTTATATATGAGGCGATGAACCCGGATAAGATTTCTAAGAGCACAGCGGAGTGCCTTTATCTTGGAATTATCCATGATACGGGTGTATTCAAGTATCAGGGTGTGACAGCGCGCACGATGCAGATTGCAGGGAAACTTATGGAAAAAGGTATAGATTTTACTAATATTATAGATAATACTTTTTACATGAGAACCTACAGACAGAGCCAGGTTCTTGGCAAGGCACTTCTTGAGAGCGTACAGTTCTGTGACGGAAGATGTATTTTTACTGTACTGACAAAGCGGGATATGGAGTTTTACGGTGTTACAAGCAAGGATCTCGGAGGCGTTGTGGAGCAGCTTCGGCTTAATGATACGGTTGAGGTGGCAATATTCCTGTATGAGACAGAGAAGAATGAATATAAGGTGAGCATGCGTTCAAAGAACATAGTGGATGTAAGCAAGATTGCCAAGAGATTCGGCGGTGGCGGTCATATCAGGGCAGCAGGCTTCGACATGGCAGCGAATGACCCTAGGGATATCATCAATAATATCGGCGCACTTGTTGAACTTCAGTTTAATTCCGCACAGAGATAGGGAGGATACATTATTGTATAACGGAATTATAAATGTTTATAAGGAAGCGGGCTTCACATCGCATGATGTTGTCGCAAAGCTGCGCGGGATATTCGGACAGAGAAAAATCGGGCATACAGGAACCTTGGATCCGGCTGCGACAGGAGTACTTCCGGTGTGCCTTGGCAACGGAACCAAGCTTGTGGATATGATAACGGACAGAAGCAAGGTGTATGAGGCGAGGGTTCTCCTTGGTGTCACAACCGATACTGAGGATACAACGGGAACCGAGACCGGAAAGAGAGAGCTTGCCGGGGAGTTCTTTGCCGGAGACAGTGAAGGCGTTGCAGATAATATCAAAAGGGTTCTTGAAGGCTTTACAGGTGGGTATGACCAGATACCGCCAATGTACTCTGCGATTAAAAAGGACGGAAAGCGTCTCTATGAGCTTGCGCGTGAGGGCAAGGAGATTGACAGGGTGGCAAGACATGTGGAGATTTATTCTATAGAGCTGATTTCTGTGGAGCTTCCTTACTTTACAATGCGGGTCCACTGCGGTAAGGGAACCTACATCCGCTCACTGTGCAGGGATATAGGCGCGCAGATTGGGTGTGGTGCGTGTATGGACAGGCTGTGCCGTACACAGGTTGGAAGATTCACGCTTTCAGAAGCACTTACGCTTGAGAAATTACAGAAGCTTAAGGACGAGGATAGATTGTCCGAAGAAGTCATTCCTGTGGATGTGATGTTTGAGGAGTATATGCCTGTGCATGCGGGGGAAGAATATTTTAAGCTTATAAAAAACGGAAATAAGGTTGACAGCAGGATATGCTGTGGTCTGTATTCTCCGGTCAGAATGTACTGTGATGGTGTATTCTATGGAATATATGAGCTTGATGACAGGAAGAAGGAATATTATCCTGTAAAAATGTTCGCATGTGGGGAATAATCCGGGGTATGAAGAGGTTGATATATGAATATATTTAATGGTGTTACACAGTTTTCTATACCTGATAGGACGGTTGTCACATTTGGTAAATTCGATGGGATACATATGGGACACATGGCGCTTATAAATACTGCGGGAAGAATTGCAAGAGAACAGGGGTATAAGCTTGCTGTGTTTACATTCGATGTTCCGCCGAACCTGCACTTTGAGAAATTTGAGGGTACCCAGATAACTACCAACTATGAAAAGAGAATAATGTTTGCCGATGCCGGCGTTGACTATCTGGTTGAATATCCGTTCAACGAGGAGACAGCGTCAATGGAGCCGCTTGAGTTTATCAAGAAGGTTATTTTTGGCAATCTTAACGCTGCACATGTGGTTGTAGGAACAGACTGGCATTTCGGAAAGGATAGAAGCGGGAACTGCGATGTCCTCATGGCGGCACAGAAGCTGTACAACTACGAGGTTCATATTGTTGAAAAGGAAAAATATGAACAGAGGGAAATAAGCAGTACATGGATCCGCGGAGAAATCCAGCTTGGAAACATGGAGAATGTCAATATCCTTCTGGGTTATCCGTATATGATAATGGGCAGGGTTGAGGAAGGCAGACATCTTGGAAAGGAGATGGGGTTTGCGACAGTCAATATATATCCTTCCCCGGAAAAGCTGCTTCCCCCATACGGAGTGTATGCATCTAAGCTTATTGTGGATGGCAATGAATACTACGCGATAACCAATATCGGTGTCAGACCTACATTTGACGATTCGGAGAGAATAAGCGTTGAAACACATCTGCTTAACCATGAGGAGAATATGTATGGCAAAGAGGTAAGGGTGGAGCTGTTCCATTTTGAAAGACCGGAGATAAAATTCGATACGGTGGACAAGCTGATATCGCAGGTTGAAGCAGATATTGAATTTACAAAGACGTTTTTTCTGTTATAAGACTATGAAGCTATAATATGCGGATTGCGAATGTCCGCTTTACTGGCAGGTATGATGCCAAGGGCAGTTTTGCAGTGCATATTATGATTGTGGTTGGTATAGGAAATGATATCTTATTTTAGGAGACATTAATTTTATGGCAAAAAAAGGTTTGGATATAAAGACAATCCAGCCTGTATTAAGGGATGTGACCAAGCGAAACGGCTGGTCGCTGTGTGTGGGTGCCGGGACATCAGTTCCGGCACTTGCTGATTGGTACACACTGGTTGAGCTGCTCATCAAAAATAACTGCAGCAAAAATGAGATTATAGATATAGATGTATACAGAAAGATGGACTTCTCACCTGAGGCGATGATTCAGGCGGTGCAGAATCACATGCATTTAAGTGACAAGGAGTTCATAGGGCTTCTGTCCGATGAGATATACCGTCCGATAAGGACAGCGCTCACGGCACAGGAGTGGGATACATTTGTCAAGATACATGAGACGGAGCATTTATCATGTATAACGAAGGAGAACTGGGCAACATACTCCGGCATTATAGACAGAATGTTCGCGACGACGAGTGCCAATCTTATGGCGAAGGTCGTCATAGATGCGGTGCATGAGGGAGTTGGACCGCGCTCAATTCTAAGCTTTAATGTTGAGGCTGTATTTTTGACGCTGCTCAATTTCTATTACATGCAGACCGGCAACAGCAACAGGGTGCTCTTTGACAGAATCGCCAACAGCATTCATGTCCAGAAGCATGACAGAATACCATATTTTCACTGCCACGGTGTAATTCCGATTAACGGCTACAGTGCCAGAAAGGGACATCTTGCGAGTGACAAGCTGGTGCTTACCGAGGATAATTATCTTGAGCTTGCTAACAACTCATTCTCATGGCAGGCTACAAGCTTTATAGATAACTGCATGAACAGGAGGGTGGTATTCTGCGGCGTATCCCTCACTGATGCGAATATGAGACGCTGGCTCTCATGGATTCACGCCAACAAGATGGCTGAGTTTAAGGAAAATGGGCTTGACTGCAAGGATGCAACAGAGCATTTCTGGATTCGCAAGAAGCCTAACACGATTCAGGAGAAGATATGGCTTGAGGAGTCGGTGGCTCATCTTGGCGTGAGACTTGTCTGGATTGATGAGTGGAACCAGACGGGGAAGGTGCTGAAAAGGATGCTGGGGCTTTAGAATAAAAGCTGTTGACAATATATCACCAAATAAAGCAATACTATTTTTGAAAAGGGACACTTTTACCTTGTTTTTTATAGAAAAATTGTAAAAATAAGGATAAAAGTGTCCCTTGCAATGTTATGGCGAATATGGTAGCTTTTAAGTAAGAATATATTCTTAAACAATTATACAGTATACCACTTTACAACTTTATAAATAATGTTTTTGCTTGAAATTGCCTATTTTGATACTTTTATTACCGATGATGATTTTATTCGGGTTTCGATGCTTTTTCGCGAAAGTAGCAAAAAATACCTGACAGCGTATTTCTTCACTTAATGCAAAAAAGAAATTCTGTATGCTTTTATCATGGTAATCAGAAAAACTTTTATCATGATATGGCAATAGATTAATCCTGCAGTAGGTAATGTTAGTAATATTAATCATCATCTCAATTCCATTTCTTTGTAATGTTTTCCGCAAATTCATTATACATCAGTAAGTCCTGTACGATTATTTTTATGAAAAATTGTAAAGTGGTTTATGAACAATTAAAATTGTGTGAGGTGCTTAGAATGTTAAAAAGAATAAGAGAACGAATAGTTTTTTATTGTTGTATGATAGTATTATTTTTGGGTTTGTTTTATAATATTTCAAGCGAAGTATATGCAAACGATGATTATCCATTTATTGTTAATCAATGGCTTAAGATAGATGATAATTTGTATACTCCGCTGGTATGTAAAAAGGGAAATAATATTATTACATATGAATATGATGATAAATTTAATAGAATACAAAAAAATATAAATGGTAATATAACTTTATACATGTATGAAGAATATTTTGACAAATGGGAGAATATAAGGTATCGCATTATTAGAGAAACAAATGATGATGTGGATATAGAGTATGTTTATGATAATAATTTTACAAGTACTCCTGTAGGAATTACAATAAACGGAGAAAATTTTTTTTATAAATATGATAGGAGCGGATATATAACAGATATATATAACAATAACAATAAAATAGTTACAACTTACAAATATGGAGAAAATGGTTCAGTTTGGGTTATATATGACGAAGGAATAGCTGATTATAACTCAATGCTGTACAATGCACTTTATATTGATAAGGAATCGGGATATTCATATTGTGAGGGTGTATATAGTGATGTGCGTAATAATATTTTGGTCAATGAATTTTCAAATATAGAATGCAGTGAACCTATAAATAATATATACAATGATTTAAAAAAAATTATGCAAAAGATGGGCTTACCGTTTAATTTTTTGGAAAATGGAGATGTGTATTCACAGTATGCTGCTGATGTTAACTATGCATATAATTATTATATTTATAGATTGGGAGCAGCAGTAAATGATTATGATAATGGTAACTGGTATAAAAAATTGTCGGAAGTTGATTCTATTGCTAGAACAATATATGGCGAGTATGGATATTGCAAAGAGATTTCATCATATTCAGGAGACTATTATTCTCAGAGATTATCAATTATGTGGGTTATTAATAATAGACTGAAAGAAAAAGGAGGGTGTCAATTAATAGATATTGTTACTCAGAAGGATCAATTTCATGCATTAACAGGAAGTCATGATGAGGTTGATATGGCTATGAAGCCTGATCCAAAACATTCATCATGGAAAGAATCTGTGTTGATAGCAACTTATATATGGCAGGCTTATAATGGATATTATGGGGATATTTCTGCTGATAAATTATTATTAAGTACTATAGGTAGACCGGAGAGGATTGAAACACAAAAATATTTTGTAAGTAAAAAATCATGGGCGGAATGTTATAGGGCTTCTGACAATACATTTAAGTTTAAGAATTCATCAGTATATAAGGAGGTCACAAATCTTGCATTCAATGTTGGAAATATTCAGGAAAATCAGAAAAGAAATATTTTCTTCAATCTTCAATAAAACATGCTTTTGTATATCAGTATTATGCTTTGTGTTTGTTATGACAGGTGGTTGTAAAGCAGATGCAATGAAACCGAAAAATAGTGAATCATTGCCGAAACCAAAGGTAACAAATATGATAATTGAAACGCCGTCAGAAATGGATGCAAAGACAGCTGCATATGAGAGTGTACAAGAAAATAAAAAATTATATTATATTTATGACAATAATTCGCTGGCAGTTTCCTATGAGTTTGATACAATTAATTTGTATGAGG
>OLJA01000353.1_pt1 | contig 32613 bp, 20 predicted proteins | sample 1601401 | NCBI WGS metagenome assembly OLJA01 (sample SAMN01915217, study PRJEB22387) | human gut metagenome | isolation source: stool | host: Homo sapiens | place: USA | reverse complement strand
AAGGTGAAAAATGCTGCCGGAAACTTTTCGGTGGCAACAAAGATGGCGCTTACCATGCTTAAGAATGAGAAAACAACAAAAGGAAGTATGAATCTGAAAAGACTAAAAGCGGGATGGGATGAAAACTATTTGTCACAACTTTTGCAGGACAATAATTTTTAATGCGTCGGCCCTGTAGTTTGGTTGAGCAATCATGAAGGAATTTTGATGTAAACCTGTTCCTATCCTTGCGTAACTACATCCCTATGTTTGTATCGTATAATCGGGAGATATGCTTTGTGCTATCGGTATAAATCCGTAAAGGCTGCATTGGGCATGACATGGAAGAGAAAAAGCCTGAAAAACGGCTGTCTCTTGAATTTCGGGAAATAGATAAATATTAATGTATGTATCTGATAGTAAGTAATATACGTCTGTGTGAGAAAGTAAACACTGTGAGGGCATGAGGGCATTTATGAGAGCATAAAGATGATACACTCATAATATAGTGCATTGTTAATGAGATGATTATCATCGTTAATGAGGGCATGAGAGCATATTGTCTTCCAACTTGTTCTGCAAATCTGTATAAGAAATATGCCTCTTTGAAATCTATAGAGTTAGAAAAATTACTGTATTCTTAGGTTATAGATGTCTTTAGACGGATAGGGTAATATTTTATCGCACCTATTTTGTATTTTTGTAAAAAGGAGTGTTTTGTATGGAGAACATAATCAGAAAGATAAGAACTTACCATCCTGTTTCGGGGTAAAGCGTTGGGAACATTGACACAACTTTTGGAGAGGCATATATTCCCGGCAGAAACACTTCTTATCATCATATCAGTTATGAAGTGATAGGGTACAAGGATATAATAGGATGTACGGGTTCCTATTAAGGGGCAAAAAAGAATAGAAGTAAGGGTAAGTAGTCTTTTAATTCTTTCCGTAATTGTTTTAGTGCCTGTTGAATTCTGTAATCTACCGTTTTGGAAGATATGTTTAATTCTTCTGCAATTTCCTGATAGGTCTTGTTTTGGAAACGATGCATTTCAAAAGCTACCCGATAAGATTCTGGAAGATTAAGTATTGCTTTTTCTATTTTTTGTGTTAATTCTTCTATAATATAGAAATCAGGATCTTCGAATAGTTCCTGTATGTCCGGAGTGAGTATATTTTCTATTTGGAATCGAAGAGAATTTCTGGTCATTAAGGTATAACATTTGTTTTTTACTGCCTTGAACAAATAATGATGAACAGAAGAATCTATATGATTTGTTTTTCTATTTTCCCATATCTGTAACATGGTATCTTGAACCACTTCTTCTGCATCTTCTAATGAAACAAAACTGCGGGCAAAAGCACAAAGCATAGCATAATATTTGATGAATAAAGTATCAAATGCCTTCTTATTTCCCTGTTGCATGGATATATACAGTTGCTTGTCTATCAAATTATCATTTGTGGTTTCCATAGATTATAGAAGAAAATGTTATTGCAAAAATACATAATTTTAATCATGAAAGTACCTATTCGAAAAATAATTCAAAAAAAACAGTTTTTGGTTTAGGAACTTTTGATCTTGGTTAGACTTATTATAAAAGGACATTATGATAAATTCAGATACCCGAATAGATGAAGCGCTTTTACTCCGTTATTTTGAAGGAGAAGTGACTCTAAGTGAGAAAGATGAGATTGAAAAATGGATTATCTCTTCCGAAGCAAATAAAAAGCTGGCCAAACAGATTTATTATCTTTCTTTTGCCACAAAAACAATGGATACCTTAAAACGGACTGATGCACGGGCTGCCTTGAAGGAAGTCAGAGGCAGGATAAGAAGGGAACGACAGCTACAATGGGGGCGATGGGCACAGCGTGCCGCTGCTATTCTTGCCATACCTTTGTTGCTGTCTACTTTATATTTATATTATAATGCCGATAGACAGGATGAGATGAGCTTTATTGAAGTCCGCACTAATCCGGGAATGATTACAACTATTGTTTTGCCAGATAGTTCCCGCGTATGGCTGAATTCGGAATCTTATTTGAAATATCCCGTTCGTTTTGCTAAAAATGAACGAAATGTAATATTACAATGAGAAGGATATTTTTCTGTTAGAAAAAATGTGGATAGCCGTTTTACCGTTCAGACTCCTCATCACACTCAGATTCAAGTGCTGGGTACTGAGTTTAATGTAGAAGCTTATGAAAAAGAGGATGAAGTAAATACCACCTTGGTATCTGGAAAAGTACAGTTCCAATATGATTCAGAAAGAGGAAAAAAACGAATGGATCTGTTGCCTGGTGAGAAGATTACCTATAATTCTATATCAGGGGAGGTTTTTGTTTCACGGGCGGCTGTTCTGTCGGATATTTCTTGGAAAGAGGGTAAGATTATACTTTATAAAACTCCTATTGAAAAAGCGTTACGTATGCTAAGCAAACGGTTCAATGTGGATTTTGTGATAACAGATCCGGCATTGAAAGAAAATTCGTTTACTGGAACTTTTATACATCAACGTTTGGATCGTATTTTGGAGCATTTTAGAATATCTTCCGGGCTTCGTTTCCGTTATATTGAAACAACAGATAGTACACAAGAAAAGAGTAAAATAGAAATTTATTAATCCATCTGAAGCTAATATGAGAAACAAACATCCACCAAAAGAAAAATACGGGAAAATAATGGCGTATTCTCCCGTATAAAACAAAGTCTTTTCAGAAATCCCTGCTTATTTGACGATGAGCAGAAATTGTAAACTTTAAATCGATACAAATTTATGCAAAATTATCTATGTACCCAATTGTTTTGGGTTGTAAAAACACATTGGTTAACCTTAAAAAAAATTCCATTATTTATGCGACTATTTATTATTATGTTTTTATTTGCCGTCGGAGTAATGAGGGCGGCGGATAGCTATTCACAAAATGTGTTGCTTGATATTGAAGTTCAGAACCAAACCATAGAAAAGGTCTTGGGGGAGATTGAAAAACAGTCTGAGTTTACTTTCTTTTATAATGATAAACAGATAAATGTAAATCGTTTGGTATCTGTCACCGTTACAAAGGAAACGATTTTTAAAGTATTGGATAAAATTTTCAAAGAGACAGGTATTTCTTATTCAATTCTAGATAAAAGTATTATACTTTCAAATAGAAAAGCAAATATAAATGTTGGGCTTGAAAATAAGAAAATTAATGGAACGGTGTTCGATGCAAAAGGAGAGCCTATTATTGGTGCCAATGTTCGTGTAAAAGGTAGCACTTTGGGGACTATAACGGATTTGGATGGAGTTTTTTCTTTGGATGTTCCGGAAAATGCAATATTGGAAGTTAGTTATATCGGTTATGAAAGTCAGACAGTTCATGTTGCCGACAAGACTCAGTTCTCTTTTATATTGAAAGAGGATACTGAAGTGTTGGAAGATGTCGTTGTGATTGGCTATGGTAGTGTCAAGAAATCTAATCTGACAGGAGCTGTTGCTTCCGTAAAAATGGAAGAAGTTCCACAAACAGCTACTACTGAGGTTTCTAATTTACTGATAGGACGTGTTCCCGGATTGTCTATTCGTCAGAATTCAGCAGCTCCCGATGGCGATTATAAAATGGTTATTCGTGGTTCTGCTTCAACGAATGCAGAAAATATTCCATTGTATGTTATTGATGGTTTTCCTGGAGGGGATATTAATGCGGTTAATCCAAATGATATAGAATCAATTGAGGTTTTGAAGGATGCTAGTTCTACTTCCATTTATGGTGCTCGTGCTGCCAATGGGGTGATTTTGGTTACTACGAAACGTGGAAAGCAAGGTAAAGTGAATATTAATTTTAAAGCAAATGCTTCTTTCCAGACTATGGCTAATCCTTATGATATGATGGATGCAAAGGAATATATGCAAATGTCTAATGATTTTTTTATTGAAGATTGGAAGTATAATAATAAGATTTATCCATATGGCAATGTTGATCCTAATACGGTAACTAGTAAACCTAAAATAGCATTTACAGATGACCAGTTAAAGAATGCGCGAAATGTAACCGACTGGTTTGATGAAGTGACCCGTACCGGTATCATTAATAATGAAAGCTTGTCTATTAATGGAGGCTCTGATAATTCTCGTTATTTGCTTTCTTTGGGGCATTTTGGACAAAAAGGAGTTGTATATAATAGTGGTTCCGAAAAATTTATGGGGAGATTAAGTATGGAAGTTGATCTCGCCAAATGGTTGACAACAGGTATGTCTGTTTCAGGGACTCAAATTTCAAATGATAAATTAGTATCGGCTTCTTCTGATAGTCAGGCAGGAGTTATTTCTGATGCATTGTTATATCCTAAATATCTTTCAATCTTTGATGATGAAGGTAAGTATCTGATTAATCCGGATCATCCTAATCATGCCAATCCGGTATCATGGAAAGAAATTACGAATGAAACAATAACTAATCGTTATCTGATAAATAATTTTTGGAATGTAACATTGACAAAGGAGTTGGTATTCAGAATGAGTTGGGGAGTCAATTCAAGCTTTGCCCGTACTAATCAATATTATCCTAAAACAATGTTGACCGGTTATGAGGCTAATTCAAAGGCTTATACGAAAGAGTTACGGAAAAATGATTATTTGTTGGATGCTACTTTGACTTATACAAAAGATTTGTTCAAGGGACATACTTTGAAAGTAATGGCAGGTTATGCCTATCAGAAATTTATAGAAGAATATATTGAGGCCGGTAATTCTGATTTTTTGACTGATGCTTTTGGAGTTAACAATTTGAATGCTGGTGGTGATCTTACAAAGACTGTCGGTAGTTCTAAGACAGTTACTAAGTATTTGTCTTATTTCGGACGTATTAATTATGATATTTCTGATAAATATTTGTTTACATTTACTCTTCGTGCTGATGGTAGTGATCGTTTCGGTAAAGATAATCGTTTTGGTTTCTTCCCATCCGGAGCTTTTGCTTGGCGTGTTATCGAGGAAGAATTTATGAAAAGACAAAGTGTATTGTCTAATTTGAAATTACGTTTAAGTATTGGTCAGACGGGTAATGCAGAAATCGGAGGTAACACTTATGGTTATTATGGAACTGGTTATAACTATGTGTTTGGAAATGCAGTGGTTAATGGGGTGGCAGAAAAGCAACTTGCTAATCGTAAATTAAAATGGGAAACTACAACGGAATGGAATGTGGGGCTTGACTTTGGATTTTTTAATAATCGTTTGACCGGTTCATTTGAATATTTCAATAAAATTGTTAGTGATTTGCTTGATAAACGTAATGTGGGATCTTATTATCCGGTATCTGAAGTAGCTGATAATTTGGGTGAAACACAAAGCTCAGGTGTAGAATTGCAATTAAGTTCCGTAAATATCCGTACTAAAGATTTTCAGTGGAGTACTGATTTGAATTTGTCCAGTTATAAAGATCGTTGGAGAAAGAGAAATCCATATACTATCTTGTCAGTGTATAATACGACAACAGATCCTTTACATGTGAAATGGGGATATGTGAGTGATGGAATTATTCAGATAGGTGAGAATGTCCTCCACATGTCTGATGCAGCACCTGGTAGCATAAAAATAAAAGATTTGAATGGTTGGTTGAAAGATGCTAATGGTGATTATATTTTAGATAAAGATGGGCGCAAGCAGTTATCCGGTGAGTCTGATGGAATGATTGATGATGCTGATAAAGTTATAATTTGCCGTGAAACTCCAGATTTGAGTTTCGGTATTGGCAATACATTAAATTACAAAAACTGGGATTTAAGTTTCTTCTTTTATGGTGAAATAGGCCGTGAACTGTACAATAATACTCGTTCGCAGTTTTTGAAGGCAGAACGTTTCCGTTATAGTGATAATGTCCCGACTGATGCACGAGACCGTTGGTCAAGTACTAATCCTGAAGGTAAGTATCCGTCAGGTTTGTATACTAAGTATTATAATGATACTGATTTTTGGGTGGAACCTGCTGATTTTGTCCGCTTGAAAAATATTACATTGGGATACACTTTTCCTAAAAAAGCTTTTGGGGGTATTTTTAGCAATGCGCGTCTGTTTGTAGATGCTCAAAACTTGTTTTGTATAACCAATTATACGGGAGCGGATCCTGAGACGGATAATAGTTATTCTTCTTATCCTAATCAAAGGACATTCTCATTTGGTATTGATTTAACTTTCTAAATAGTAAAAGTCATGAAAAATAAATTTGTAAAATATATTTTATCTGTAGCTGTCGCAAGTTGTATGACCGGATGTTTCGATCTGGACCATGAAGAATTTTATAATATCGATGCGGATGGTTTCCCAAAATCGGAGGCGGAACTGGATGCATCTATTGTAGGTGTATATAATACATTGGCTGATAGTTATATACAGTCGGGAATGGATAATTGTGGAGCTATTCTGAATATGTTGCCGACTGATGAAATGAATACTTCGTGGGAACATACTTGGAGGCAGCAGGATCGATTCTTATGGACGGCAAATGATTGTACAGCTCCGGAAAATGTTTATTTCAAATATCAAAGAGGGGTAACTAAAGCCACTCGAATCATTGATGCTTTGGAAAAAGCTGATATAGCCGAAGCTAAAAAGAAAAGAGGAATGGCTGAATTGAGAGTACTTAGAGTATTATATATGCAATTGTTGCATTCTTTATTCGGTCCTGTTCCTGTTGTCATAGATCCGAAAGTGGCGAATGATGTTTCTGTAGAGTGGAAACCTTCTCGTCCGACAGAAGATGAGATGCTTTCTTATATGGTAAAGGAAATTGAAGAGTCCTATCGGGATTTGGCTGTTGTCCCATCGGCTGCTGATTGGGGGCATTTTACACAGGGAGCGGCATTGACGTTATTGATGAAGATATATATGGGTGCCAAACAGTTTGACAAAGTCAATCAGGTGGCTGATGAGATTATAGGCTTAGGCACTTATGAATTATTGCCTGATTATAAAGCTGTTTTTGATATAAATAATGAAGGTGTAACTCATAAGGAAGCTATATTTGTAATAGGGCAGACTACTTCAAATGCCAAGTATGCTTGGACATGGTTTGCTTGTGTTATGCCATCGAGTCCATTATATGCGGGAACTTATTTGAAAACGATTTGGGGAGGTTTGAAAATGCCTTGGACTTTTTATGATAAATATGAAGAACAAGACAAACGTTTAGAAACGATAGTTCGGTATTATACGGATACGGATGGGAATAAAGTGGATTATAGACAAGTGGATCATCCCAAAGCGACAGGTGCTGCTCCGATGAAATATTCGGAAGACCCGGAACAGAAAGGTGAAAGGCAGTCCAATGATTTTATTATGTTCCGCTATGCGGACGTTTTATTGGCAAAAGCTGAAGCTATGAATGAGTTGAATGGTCCGTCAGAGGAGGCTATAGAATGGGTTAATCAAATACGTCGTCGGGCAAATGCAACAGAAATAAAACTGGTCGATTTTAATAAGGATACGTTTCGTGATTTTATTTTAGATGAACGGGGACGTGAACTATATTGTGAAGGACATAGACGGGATGATTTAATCAGACATGGAAAATATATAGAATATGCCCGTAAGGATGGGATGGATGCAAAAGATTATCATATTTTATTCCCGATTCCACAAAAAGCCTTGAATGAAAATAGTAATTTAAAACAGAATCCCGGATACGAAAATTGATACTTAATGTGGGGAAGAGAAAATTCTTATATGCTCTTCCCTATATTTTTATAAATTTATTGTAAGTGTAAAAAGCACCGTAAATACGATAAATAATACAGGCTTTATGGACGAATTTCCATATTATTGTATCTTATTCTATGGAATCTAATTCCATTTCGTCTTATTTTTGCAATATTGAAAATAAAAACTATGAAATACAAAAAACTCATTTCTTTTCTAGCTTTCTTTTTAGCTGTTTTGTCAGTATATGGACAGAACCCTTTTATCTTGAAATCAGGTGAACCGGTGACTATTGCCTGTGGTAATTCAGAGGAAGAAGTTGTACATACAGCTTTGAATTTGCTCAATCGTGATGTAGAGTCTGTTTTTTCTACCCGCATAATCGTTACTCCGGAAAGTAAAAAAGGAATGATTATAGTCGGAACCATCGGACAAAGTGATTTGATCGATAAGGCAGGTGTTGATTTATCTCCTATAAAAAATAAAAAAGAAGCTTTTCTGCTGGCTGTTTCTTCCACTGGTAAATTAGTTATAGCCGGCAGTGACAAGCGTGGTACTGCGTACGGCGTCATGGAACTTTCACGGTTGATAGGCGTTTCTCCATGGGAGTGGTGGGCAGATGCGACCCCTGCAAAGAAAGAGATTTTTCAACTACCGGCTTCTTATCGGAATATGCAGTCTCCTTCCGTAGAATATCGGGGGATTTTTATCAACGATGAGGACTGGGGGCTTACCCCTTGGAGCTGGCAGACATACGAGCCAAGTGATGTGAAAGGACAAATCGGTCCGAAAACACATGAGCGGATTTTTGAGTTATTGCTTCGTCTGCGTGCCAATACCTTCTGGCCGGCTATGCATGGCTGTTCTGTACCTTTTTATTTTACACCGGGCAACAAAGAAGTGGCTGATAAGTTTGGTATTTTCATTGGAACTTCTCATTGTGAACCGATGATGCGGAATACCAATGGTGAGTGGAAACGGGATGGAGTGGGAGAGTATGACTATGTTCACAACAGTGCTCATGTCTTGTCCTTTTGGGAACAACGCGTAAAGGAGGTTGCAGGGTTGGATAATCTGTATACTTTAGGTATGCGTGGCGTGCACGACGGTGCGATGAATGGTGCTAAGACCATAGAAGAACAAAAAGCCGTTCTGACTAAAGTGCTAAGGGATCAGCGCGATTTGTTGACTAAATATGTAAATAAGGATGTGACTCAAGTACCTCAAGTCTTTATTCCTTATAAGGAAGTGTTGGATGTGTACCATGCCGGGCTGCAAGTGCCCGATGAAGTGACGCTGATGTGGTGTGATGATAATTATGGTTATATCCGTCATTTCCCTACAGCGGCAGAGCGTGCCCGTAAGGGAGGAAACGGGGTATATTATCATATATCTTATTGGGGGCGTCCGCATGATTATCTTTGGTTGGGGACTGTCCATCCTTCCTTGGTATACCAGCAAATGTCCCTGGCATACGAACGGGGTATACAGAAAATGTGGATATTGAATGTCGGAGATATTAAACCGGCTGAATATCAGGTAGAACTTTTCCTGGATATGGCATGGAACTTGGAAGCGGTGAAGCAGCAGGGAGTTGCTGCTCATCAACGTCATTTCCTGGAGCGTGAGTTTGGAAAAAATAGGGCTGACCGGTTACAGCCCGTCATGCAGGAAGCTTATCGTTTGGCTTATATCCGTAAGCCGGAATTTATGGGGAATACCCGCACGGAAGAGAAGGATCCTAAGTTTAAAGTGATCAGTGATTTGCCTTGGAGTGAGCAGGAAATCAATGAACGTCTGGCAGCATACAGACAATTGTCAGATAAGGTGGAGCAGGAATGGCATGCACTTCCTGCACAGAAAAAAGAAACTTATTTTCAGTTGGTGAAGTATCCTGTCCAGGCGGCTGCTCAGATGAATAACAAACTGCTGACAGCCCAGTTGGCGCGTCGTGGAAAAGCTGATTGGGCGGATAGTGACAGGGCATATGACAGTATAGTTTCATTGACAAAACGCTATAACACAACAAAATGGAACCGTATGATGGATTTCCAACCACGCAGACTTCCGGTTTTCAACCGGGTGGAAAGAAAGGCACTATCGTCCGGGTTGCCTGAAAAACGTCAGGCTGTCTATACATGGAATGGCGCTGATTGCGCTGAAGGGGTATCGGCAATTTGCGAGGGGCTAGGCTATGAAGGGAAGGCGGTAGCCGTGTCAAAGAATAAAGAACTGACTTTTGAATTTACTGCATGGGAAACGGATTCTGTAGAGGTGGAAGTACGATTGCTGCCTAATCATCCGGTGGAAGGAGAACGGTTGCGTTTTACCATTTCATTGGATGGAAGTGCCACGGAGGCTGTTTCGTATGAAACCAAAGGACGCAGTGAAGAATGGAAGGAGAATGTTTTGTGTAATCAGGCTGTCCGCCGGATGGTTCTTCCTGTTGCACGGAAAGCTTCCCATCGTTTAATTTTTACTGCATTGGATGAAGGTGTGGTATTGGATCAGATATACCTTTATACACCTCGGATAAAATAGGGTGAACGAAGATATTCAGGGTATTTGTGCATACGGAAATTACAATGAAAAACAACTGATAAAATGAAGAAGACTTTTTTAAAATCCTTGGCTGGTATTGCGGCCGTAGCTTTTGCCGTATCATGTACGGCACCGGCTCCAAAGTATAAAACGGTGGTTGTCGATGCTCCTTTTGCTATGGAACCCATCAAAGAATGTGTTTTTCCCGAACAAGATTTTTCCATTGTGGATTATGGTGCGGTGAAAGGTGGGGAAACAGTGAATACGGAGGCCATCGCCAAAGCCATAGCAGCTTGTAATAAGGCCGGAGGAGGCCGTGTGGTTATTCCTGAAGGGGAATGGCTGACAGGACCTGTTCATTTTAAAAGTAATGTAAATCTTCATTTGGAAGAAAATGCCATATTACGCTTTACAGATAATCCTTCTGATTATCTGCCTGCTGTGATGACTTCATGGGAAGGTATGGAATGTTATAACTATTCTCCGTTGCTGTATGCTATGGATTGTGAGAATATTGCTATTACCGGAAAAGGGACACTGGCTCCTATCATGGATACTTGGAAAATCTGGTTCAAACGTCCTAAACCTCACATGGATGCTTTGAAAGAGTTATATACGATGGCTTCTACCGATGTACCTGTAGAACAGCGTCAGATGGCAAAAGGAGAAAACCATCTTCGTCCTCATCTGATTCATTTCAACCGGTGTAAAAATGTGCTGCTGGATGAATTCAAGATTCGCCAGAGTCCTTTTTGGACGATACATCTTTATATGTGTGATGGTGGTATCGTACGTAATCTGGATGTAAAGGCTCATGGCCATAATAATGATGGAATTGACTTGGAAATGAGCCGTAACTTCCTGATAGAGAACTGTGTGTTCGATCAGGGGGATGATGCTGTGGTTATAAAGGCAGGGCGTAACCAGGATGCATGGCGTCTGAATACTCCTTGTGAGAATATTGTGATACGCCATTGTGATATATTGAAAGGACATACGTTACTGGGAATCGGTAGTGAAATGTCTGGTGGTGTACGGAATGTGTACATGCACAATTGTACGGCTCCCGATTCTGTATTCCGTCTTTTCTTTGCCAAAACCAATCATCGTCGTGGTGGATTTATTGAAAATATCTGGATGAAAAATGTGAAGGCGGGAAAGATGCAACGTGTACTCGAAGTGGATACGGATGTGCTTTACCAGTGGCGTGATTTGGTACCTACCTATCAGGATAGCATTACATTCATCAACGGACTTTATATGGATAGTGTGACTTGCGACCGTACCGAGGCTGTTTATGATTTGAAAGGCGATGCCCGCCTTCCTATCAAAAACGTGGAAATAAGGAATGTGACTGTGGGGGAAGTGACAAAGTTTGTGAAGAATGTGGTAAATGCGGAGAATGTGGTGGAGGAAAATATAATTTACAAGGAGAAACAAGATAAACAATGAAAACACAAAAAAAACTATGGAGTGCTTTAGCAGCTCTGTGTGTGGCAACCGGTACGGTTGCCCAACCGGCCTACAATTATTCCAAACTGCAAAAAGAGCAGTTGGGGCGTGGCGTTGTGGCCATTCGTGAAAATCCATCGGACGTAGTGGTGTCGTGGCGTTACCTGTCTTCCGATCCGATCAATACTTCTTTCAATGTATATAGAAATGGAGAGAAAATAGCGGAAGTCCCCCATTCTACAGGTACTTTTTACCGGGATACTTACTCAGGTAATGAAAAAGCGGTATATACTGTAAAACCGGTGATAAATGGGGTTGAAACAGGTAAGTTGAATGGAAATTATACTTTGCCGGCTAATGCTCCGTCAGGTTATATCGATATTCCTCTGGACAGACCGGCGGAAGGTGTGACTCCTTCGGGACAAAAATACACCTATAGTCCTAATGACGCATCTATAGGTGATGTGGACGGCGACGGTGAATATGAAATTATCTTGAAGTGGGACCCCTCCAATGCACATGATAATGCACATGACGGTTATACAGGAAATGTTTATTTTGACTGTTATCGCCTGACCGGAGAAAAACTATGGCGTATTGACTTGGGGCATAATGTCCGCGCCGGAGCACACTATACCCAGTTTATGGTGTTTGATTTGGATGGAGATGGTAAAGCAGAAGTAGTCATGAAGACTTCTGATGGAACAAAGGATGGAAAAGGAAAGATAATAGGTGATGCCAAGGCTGATTACCGTGAACCGGGTATCACAGACGGAAATTCCCACGGAAATACACCTCGTAACCAAGGACGTATCCTGACTGGTAACGAATACTTGACCGTATTCAACGGACTAACAGGAGAAGCGATGAAAACAATTGATTATGTTCCGGCTCGTGGTAAGCTGACCGACTGGGGAGACAACCGTGCCAACCGCAGTGACCGTTTCCTGGCTTGTGTGGCTTATCTGGATGGAGTACATCCCAGTGTGGTGATGTGCCGTGGATATTATACCCGCACTGTGCTGGCGGCATTCGACTGGGATGGGAAGAACTTGAAACAACATTGGGTGTTCGACAGCAATAATCCGGGGTGTGGAGACTATGCCGGGCAGGGTAACCATAATCTTCGTGTAGGCGATGTGGACGGTGACGGATGTGATGAAATAATGTATGGTTCTTGTGCCATTGATCATGATGGAAAAGGATTGTATTCTACCCGTATGGGGCATGGAGACGCTATGCATCTGACACAATTTGCTCCCGGATTAAAAGGCTTGCAGGTTTGGGATTGTCATGAAAATAAGAAAGATGGTTCCACTTTCCGTAATGCGGCTACGGGTGAAGTGCTGTTTCAGGTGAAAAGTAGTATAGATGTAGGCCGGTGTATGGCTGCTGATGTTGATCCGCGCAATCCGGGAGTGGAGATGTGGTCATCCGATTCAAAAGGAGTACGTAATATAAAAGGTGAAGTGATTCGTCCTGACCTCAAGAGCTTTTCAGTCAATATGGCTGTATGGTGGGATGGAGATTTGCTTCGTGAGTTGCTGGATAAAAACAGGATAACCAAGTATGATTGGGAAGACGATGTATGTCGTCCGTTAATGATATTTGATGGAACGGATTCAAATAATGGTACGAAGTCCCATCCTTGTTTGCAGGGAGATATAATAGGTGATTGGCGTGAGGAGGTGCTGCTCCGTACGGAAGATAATTCGGCACTTCGTCTGTATGTGTCGCGGATACCGACTGAATACCGTTTTCATACTTTCTTGGAAGATCCGGTGTATCGTATCAGTATCGCTACTCAAAATGTGGCATACAACCAGCCTACCCAGCCTGGTTTTTATTTTGGACCGGATTTGAAAGAGGGGATATTTAGAGGTTATGAATTTAAAAATGAATAAAGACTATATACCATGAATCTGAAAACATTAAGCATGATGGGCGCTCTGTTGCTGCTGGCTGGAACGGGTGCGAATGCGCAAAAGAAGAAAGAAGTACTGAATGATTCGAATACGCCGTTACACTTGTTGCAACCTGCATACAAAGTGCCTTACGGTATGCTCACTACAGAGGAGATAAAGGCCGATATGGATCGTGTCCTTCGTTATTTGGAAAAGAATACTCCGACTCGTGTCGTTGATAAGAATACAGGTAAGGTTATTACGGATTATGCCAATATGACGGCTGATGCGCAGCTGGAACGAGGTGCTTTCCGTCTGGCAAGTTATGAATGGGGGGTGACTTATTCAGCTATGTTGGCTGCTGCTGAGGCTACGGGGGATCAGGCTTATTATAAATATGTAACAGATCGTTTTCAGTTTCTGGCCGAGGTTGCTCCGCACTTCCGTAAGGTATTGGAAAAGTATGGAACTGTAGATCCGCAGATGAAACAAATTCTGACTCCTCATGCATTGGATGATGCCGGGGCGGTGTGCGCGGCTATGGTCAAGGTGCAGATGAAGGAAAATTCACCGGAACTTAAGCCGTTGATTGATAATTATATGGATTTTATTGTGAATAAGGAGTATCGTCTTGCTGATGGAACATTTGCCCGTACCCGTCCACAACATAATACGCTGTGGTTGGACGATATGTTTATGGGTATTCCGCCGGTAGCTTGGTATTCATGTATTGCCGGTGATAAAAAGCAAATGTATTTGAGCGAAGCTGTACGTCAGATATTTCAATTTGCAGACCGTATGTGGGTACCCGGGAAAAACCTTTTCCGTCATGGATGGGTGGAAGGTATGCAGGATCATCCTGCTTTCCATTGGGGACGTGCCAATGGTTGGGCGTTGTTGACTATGTGTGAGGTATTGGATGTGTTGCCGGAGGATTATCCTCAGCGCGATAAAATTCTGGAGTTGTTCCGTGCTCATGTACGTGGTCTTGCTGCCTGCCAGAGTGGTGAAGGTTTCTGGCATCAGTTGCTGGATCGTAACGATTCTTATCTGGAAACCTCGGCCACGGCTATTTATGTATATTGCTTTGCCCATGCTATCAATAAAGGATGGATTGATGCTATGGCATACGGTCCGGTGGCACAGTTGGGATGGCATGCCGTTACCACCCAAATCAATGCGGAAGGTCAGGTGGATGGAACTTGTGTAGGTACAGGTATGGCTTTTGATCCGGCTTTTTATTATTATCGTCCGGTCAATGTGTATGCTGCCCACGGCTATGGACCGGTACTTTGGGCGGGTGCTGAGATGATTAATTTGCTGAACAAGCAGCATCCTAAAATGAATGATAGTGCCGTGCAATATTACCGTACGGAACAAAAGACTTCCGAACCAATTTTCCATGTAATGGATGGAGAAACTAAATAAGTAAAAACAAGGACTTTATAAAAAGGAGGAAAATACCATGAAACGTGAAGCTTTTAAAATGTTCTTGAAGCCGGGCTTCGAGAAAGAGTATGAGAAGAGACATGCAGCCATTTGGCCGGAATTAAAAAAAATGTTGTCCGATGGAGGAGTATATGATTACTCCATTTATTGGGACAAGGATACAAATATTCTGTTTGCTTGTCAGAAAACTAAAGGAGAGGAGTCTTCGCAAGATATGGGAGCCAATCCTATCGTGCAGAAATGGTGGGACTATATGGCGGATATCATGGAAGTGAATCCGGATAACTCTCCGGTTACTATTCCGCTGCCCGAGGTCTTCCATATGGATTAAAATAAAAAAGAGTGTATCGATTCATTCTGATACACTCTTTTTTTATACCTTTGCAAGACAAAAACACTGTGATAAATGATATGAAAAAACACATCTATGCTCTATGGGCATTCTTTATTCTTTTCAGTCAGAGTATTGCCGCATCAGTCGAGGTGCGTTCTACTCATATGACTACGGGGGATGGGGTCGCCAATAACTCAATTCGGTATATATATCAGGATAGCAAAGGTTTTATTTGGATGGGAACGCTGAATGGACTTAGTCGTTATGACGGGAATTCGTTTGTGACTTATCGTCCTGAGGGTGGAAATAAAATTTCGTTGATAGACCATCGGATTCGCGATTTGGAAGAAGATAAAAATGGTTTCTTATGGATTGCGACTTCTGCCGAGTTGTTTAGTTGTTATGATCTGAAGAAAGATTGCTTTGTTGATTTTACCGGTTGTGGGGAATATGAACAACTGTATAGCTACAAGATGACTGACCGTGAAGGTAATGTCTGGTTGTGGCAGGATGGAAACGGGTGTCGTAAAGTGACTTATATGAATGGTGAATTTACATCTGTGGTTTTCAAGAAAGAAAATAATAATCTCCCTTCTAATAATGTTACTTATATATCTGAGGATGAGCAAGGAAGAATATGGATTGGTAGCCATGACGGTATAGCTCAAGTGGTAGGGAACAAGGCAGTATTGGTGGAAGAAAATCATGATGCCTTCAAGATGATGTCTTTTGGTAAAGATGTTTTTTTTCTTTCGGGAACAGGAACAATTTCGTTGAAGAGAGAAGGAGAGGATAGCCGTATTGTTACCCGTTTAGGTGAAGGTAGTAAAGTATATAGTACCATGCGCTTGCAAAACGATTGGATCGTTTTTACGGAAGATGGCAGTTATGTCTTTAATTTGAGAACTCATCAGGTGAGCCGGGATACGGAACTGAATATAGCAAGAGGACAAGTTCAGATTGACAACCGGGGGAATTTCTGGATTTATAATCATACAGGTAAGGTATGGTATGTCAACGCCAAGACCAGATTTGTCAAGTCTTTCCAACTGATTCCGGCTGATAAAGTAAATTATATAGATGAAGAACGTTACCACATCGTTCATGATTCTCGTGATATTGTTTGGATTTCCACTTATGGTAACGGTTTGTTTGCTTATGATTTGGCAACTGATGAATTGCAGCATTTCGAATCCAATATTAATGGATTCAGTCATATCACTTCAAATTTCTTGCAATATATTATGGAGGATCGAGCCGGTGGTATTTGGGTCAGTTCGGAATATACGGGTATTTCTCGTCTTTCGGTCTTGAATGAAGGAGCTGAGCGTGTTTTTCCTGAAGATGAAACTTTATCAGACCGTTCAAATACCGTGCGTATGATCAACCGTATGCCTGATGATAAGATTTGGCTGGGGACCCGTCGTGGAGGATTGTATATTTATGACCCTCATTTGAAAACGATAGAGAGCAGTCGTTATTTTGATTCTAACATTTATGCTGTTGAGGAAGGGGCTGATGGTAGTATTTGGTTGGGTAGCCGTGGAAACGGATTGAGTATTGACGGGAAATGGTACACTTATCACTCGAATGATCCTCTGTCTATTGGGAATAATAATATTTTTACTCTTTACCGGGACCGGAAGAATAGAATGTGGATAGGTACTTTTGGCGGTGGATTGAATTTGGCGGTGAAGGAAAAGGATAAGTATGTATTCAAGCGGTTTTTGAACAATTTTTATAGCCAGCGCCAGATTCGTGTGATACAGGAAGACAATAATGGATGGATATGGGTGGGCACCAGTGCCGGAGTTTACATATTTAATCCTGATTCGTTAATGAATGACCCGGATAACTATATTACTTATAATTATAATAACGGTAAGTTACGTAGTAATGAAATAAAATGTATCCATCAAGATAGTAAAGGCCGGATATGGGTAGGTACTTCAGGAAAAGGCTTCAGTATGTGTATGCCAGAAGGTGATTACAGAAACTTGACTTTTGAGCATTATGATGGAAGTGACGGACTGGTAAATAGTATGGTGCAATCTATTGTTGAAGACAGGGAGGGTAAGCTTTGGGTTGCAACGGAATATGGTATTTCTCGTTTTGATCCGGATACACATGCCTTTGAAAATTTCTTTTTCTCGGCATATGCGTTGGGGAATGTCTATAGTGAGAACAGTGGTTGTGTGAGTAAGGATGGCAAACTGATGTTTGGTTCTAATTATGGATTGGTTGTTATCACTCCCGGCAAAATTGTGAATAATTCCACTGTAACTCCTATGGCAGCTTTTACCAATCTTCGAATTAATGGTATTGCCATGCGCCCGGGCGATGTGGATTCTCCGTTAGACCGTTCGTTGATTTATACAGATGAAATCGAGTTGAAATATTTTCAAAATTCTTTTGTCATAGATTTCTCTACATTTGATTATTCCGGAACGAATAGTACTAAATATACGTATCGGTTGGATAATTATGATAAAGAGTGGAGTATACCGTCTTCGTTGAATTTTGCAGCTTATAAGAACCTGGCACCCGGTACTTATAAATTGCGGGTGAAAGCTTGCAATGGGGTCGGTGTGTGGGGAGATAAAGAAACGGTTTTGAAGATTATTGTTGTTCCTCCTTTTTGGAAAACTACTTGGGCTTTCTTTATTTATGCTATTTTGATAGGGGTGGCACTATATATCACTTTCAGACTGATGCGTGACTTTAATACTTTGCGTAATCGTATACAGGTGGAGAAACAGCTGACAGAGTATAAATTAGTTTTTTTCACGAATATCTCTCATGAGTTCCGTACTCCCTTGACTTTGATACAAGGAGCATTGGAAAAGATGCAGCGTGGTGGTAAAATCCCTAAAGAAATGGCTTATTCATTGAAGGTCATGGATAAAAGCACCCAGCGTATGTTGCGTCTTATCAATCAGTTGCTGGAATTCCGTAAGATGCAGAATAATAAACTGGCCCTTTCTTTGGAGGAAACGGATGTCATGGCTTTCTTGTATGAAATCTTTTTGAGTTTCAATGATGCTGCTGAGTCTAAGAATATGGATTTCAAGTTCTTGCCATCTGTAGCTTCTTATAAGATGTTTATCGATAAGGGTTATTTGGACAAAGTGACTTATAATTTGTTGTCTAATGCTTTCAAATATACACCCAGCGGTGGAAAAGTGACTTTTTCTGTGACGGTGGATGAAGCAAAGAAACAGTTGGTCATATCGGTAGCCGATTCCGGTGTAGGCATTCCTAAAGAGAAACGTAATGAGTTATTTAAGCGTTTTATGCAAAGTAGCTTTTCGGGTAGTAGTGTCGGAGTCGGCCTGCATTTGACACATGAACTGGTGTGTGTACATAAAGGTACGATAGTATATACTGAAAATGAAGGTGGTGGGTCTATATTTACGGTCAGTTTGCCTACTGATATTTCTGTTTATGAGGAAAAAGATTTTCTGATTCCCCATAATGTGTTGTTGGAAGAGGAGGAAGTACATCATGCAGCTGTTCTTGCAGAAGAAATATCGGCGCAAGAAGGGGGCGTGGAACTTCCATCTGCACCACTTAATAAGCGTAAAGTACTTATTATAGAAGATGATAACGATGTACGTGAGTTTTTGAAAGAAGAAGTGGGACAATATTTTGAAGTTGTGGCCGAGGCGGATGGTCCGTCTGGATTGGAACGTGCACGTACGTATGATGCTGATTTGATAATCTGTGATGTGCTGATGCCGGGGATGACAGGATTTGAGGTAACCCGAAAATTGAAGAATGATTTTGATACAAGTCATATACCTATTATTTTATTGACAGCTATGAGTTCTGCCGAAAGTCATTTGGAAGGCGTGGAAAGTGGTGCGGATGCATATATTACTAAGCCTTTTAGCCCGAAACTACTGTTGGCACGCGCTTTCAAACTAATAGAGCAACGTGAGAAATTACGTGAGAAATTTTCGAATGATCCGAATATGGTACGACCGGCTATTTGTACCTCTGATAAGGATAAAGAATTTGCTGACAGATTACAGATGGTTATGGATCAACAGATTGGTAATGCTCAGTTTACGATTGATGAGTTTGCTTCGATGATGGGATTGGGACGAACCGTTTTTTATCGTAAGGTACGTGGGGTGACGGGATATTCACCCAATGAATATATCCGGATTATTCGTATGAAGAAAGCGGCGGAACTGTTGTTGGAAAATCGTTATACGGTAGCCGAAGTTTCTTATAAAGTAGGTATTAATGATCCGTTCTATTTTAGTAAATGTTTTAAGCAACAATTCGGTGTGGCACCTTCTGTTTATTTACGTGGAAAGGAAGAGTCCGGGATACAGGAAACAGAAAATAAGGAATGATGAAAACAAGATTTTAAATAAGAAGGTCAATCGAGAATGATATAGAATCGGTTGACCTTTTTGTTTTAATGGACTATATATTTAGTATGGTTTGAGACTGATTTTTGTCAGTACTTTGCGACTTACAATATAGAGTATCCATGTACAAGCAGAAGCGGTGAGTAATGCTGCTATTTGTCGAGTGGTATCAGATATATCTAGAGGCAGAGACGCTCCGAGCCACCAACCTGCCAAGGCTGCGGTAACAGTAAGTAAGGCCATAATGATGCTTACTCCTAAAATGAACATTATTCTTTTCATAAATGGTTTAAGTTTGATTCAATATTAAATATAAATGCTATTTCAAGTCTGTTTGTTCATGATTATATAAAAAATCGTGGTAAAGGGGATGTAAATTAAAAAAGGAGTATTCTCGGGAAGAGAATACTCCTTTTTTATGTAGGAATGATAAATCTTACTGATTAACTCTTTTTTCCTGAATTCTAGCTTTCTTGCCAGTAAGAGCACGTAAATAGTACAATTTAGCACGACGAACTTTACCAACTTTATTAACAGTGATACTGTCGATAGCCGGAGATTCGATAGGGAAAATACGTTCAACACCTACAGTTCCAGACATTTTACGAACGGTGAAACGTTTTTTGTCACCATGTCCAGCGATTTTGATAACAACACCACGGTACAACTGTACACGTTCCTTGCTACCTTCAACGATACGGTATGCCACTGTAATAGTATCACCAGCTTTGAATGAAGGATGCTGTTTGCCAGTAGCAAATGCTTCTTCAGCAATTTTAATTAAATCCATTTTTTTTGATTTTAAATTGTTTATCGTTACCAACGCAACATATCAAGTAACTCTTCTTTGACAGCGATTGCGCGAAAGCGGTGCAAAATTACTAGATTTTTGTCATACAGCCAAATTAAATTCAACTATTTTTCATCTGATATCGTTGGTTGCAACTTCTTTTTTAACTACATTTGGGCAATAAACAACTAATAAACATGAAACCAAACCGAATTATGTGTATCATTCCGGCAGGAATAGTAGCCGGGATTTTTATGTTTTCAAGCTGTCATTCAGGCTATTCTCTGGCGTCAGTTGAGGGAAGCAGGATAGAAGTGACAGCAGCTTTGGATGCTAATCCGGATTCCGCTGCAATCGCTGTTTTGGCTCCGTATCAAAAAACGGTTGATAGTATTATGTCACCGGTCATAGGACAAAGCGCTCGTTTTATGGATCGCTTTCGTCCTGAAAGTGAGTTATCCAACTTGGTAGCGGATATTTTACGTTATTCTGCTTCTGCATATATAGGCCGTATGGCCGACGTGGGGGTGACGAATATGGGGGGACTACGTACGGCTTTGCCCGAGGGGGATATAACTTACGGTAATATTTATGAAATAACTCCCTTTGAAAATACATTGTGCATTGTTACTATGAATGGGGTTTTGCTGCGTGAACTTTTTGAAAATATAGCAGCTGTGCATGGTGAGGGATTAAGTGGCGCTTGTCTTGAAATTTCTGGAGATGGAAAATTATTGGATGCTACAGTGGCTGGAAAAGAAATTGAAGACTCCAAAGAGTATAAAGTAGCCACCTTGGATTATTTGGCTGAGGGAAATGACCATATGACTGCTTTTGCCAAAGTGGGCGATGCGGATAAATTGCTGCCTGAAAAGGCCACAGTGCGTCAGTTGTTTCTGAACTATGTGAATGAGCAGACTAAAGCAGGGAAGAAAATAGACTCAAAGATAGAAGGAAGAATTACCGTTAAAGAATAAACTGAACCGTTATGAAACGAATATATGTATTATTTACTGCTTTGTGTGTATGTTGTGCGCTGGCAGCACAGGATATCAAAGAACTTTTGATACTTCATACTAATGATACCCACAGCCGTGTGGAACCTATCCCCATTACTGATCCGAATCCGGAGTTTGCAGGAAAAGCGGGTTTTGTACGTCGTGTTACCTTAATAAAAGAAATACGGAAACAGGATAAGGATTTGTTATTGTTTGATTGTGGTGACTTTTCACAAGGCTCTCCTTTTTATAATATGTTTGGTGGTGAGGTTGAAGTGAAGCTGATGAATGAAATGGGATATGATGCCGGGATTATTGGAAATCATGAGTTTGATTTGGGCTTGGATAATATGGCACGTCTTTTTAAAATGGCGGATTTTCCTGTTGTTTGTGCTAATTATGGTGTACAGGGAACTGTTTTGGAAGGGCTTGTCAAACCGTATGTTATTTTGGAACGTAAGGGGATAAAGGTAGGTGTGTTCGGACTGAGTCCTGCATTGGAGGGGCTAGTACAGGCAAAAAATTGTGAAGGAGTGGTTTTTGAAAATCCAATAGAGGCTGCTCAGCGTGTGGCGGATATATTGAAGAATCGGGAAAAATGTGATTTAGTGGTTTGTTTGTCTCATTTAGGGTGGCAAGGAAAACCTTATTCTGATGAAACTTTGATTCTTAATACTCGTAATATTGATATTGTCTTGGGAGGTCATTCGCATTCTTATTTTGATAAGACTTTGTTTTATAAGAATTTGGATGGCAAGGAGATTCCATTGCAACAAATGGGAAAAAATGCTGTTTATGTGGGAAAAATGAAAGTAAGGATGGAAAAGAACTGATAGTTGCTGTTGTATAAGGAAATCTGATATAATTGAAGAAATTAGATGAAGAGAAACGTTTTGTTATTTATAAGTTTATGTGTCGTCGGATGTGTGATGACGTATGCACAGCAGATGCCTGGGCTGTTACAAAAGGGGAAGGCGGATACTCAGGATTGTAAGGCATGGGTGGATGAACAGCTTTCTGAAATGAGTTTGAAGGAAAAGATAGGACAACTGTTTATACACACAGTAGCTCCTCTTCAGACACAACGAAATAAAAACAATATATATGCAGCTATAAAAGAATATAAAGTAGGAGGATTACTTTTTTCGGGCGGCCAGTTGTCTGATCAGGTTTTATTGACTAATTATGCGCAGAGTCTGGCGGAAGTGCCTTTGCTCATAACTTTTGATGGTGAATGGGGGCTGGCTATGCGCTTGAAGGGAACCCCTCGTTTTCCAAGAAACAGAGTCTTGGGATGTATACAGGATAATGAACTGCTTTATGAATATGGTAAGGAAGTAGCCCGGCAATGTAAGGAGATAGGTGTGCAGATCAATTTTGCTCCGGTGGCCGATGTAGATGTTAATCCTCGGAATCCGGTTATTAATACCCGTTCTTTTGGTGGTGATCCTCGGAATGTGGCTCAAAAAGTGGTAGCTTATGCTCGTGGTTTGGAGGATGGAGGGGTATTGTCTGTCTGTAAACATTTTCCGGGACATGGAGATACGGAAGTGGATTCTCATAAGGCGTTACCGGTTTTGAATTTTGATCGTGCGCGTTTGGACAGCATTGAGCTTTTTCCGTTTAAAGAGGCTGTTAAAGCAGGATTGGGAGGTATGATGGTAGGACATTTGGAGGTACCTGAATTGGGTAAAAATCCGGCTTCGATTTCTTCACATATTATTTATAATCTGCTTTGTCGGGAATTGGGCTTTCAAGGCTTGGTTTTTACAGATGCTTTGGAGATGAAAGGTATTTCGCAAAATGAGAATATATGCGCTCAAGCCTTGATAGCAGGTAATGATTTATTATTGGCTCCCCGTAATTTGAAGAGAGAATTGGATGGTGTTTTAAATGCTGTAAAAAGTGGAAAACTATCAGAAGAACTGATTACGGAAAAATGTCGTAAGGTATTGACTTATAAATATGTTTTAGGGTTGAAGAATAAACCTCACATCCAACTTTCCGGGCTGGAGAAACGATTGAACCGTCCGGAAACGAAGGAGTTGATTCTCCGCTTGCAGAAAGCTGCTATAACGGTTCCTGCCAATGTAAATGGAATCTTGCCCTTGGATTCAAAATTGAGGGGAACGGTGGTTCTGAATATTGGGAAAACTCCCGGTGCTGGGCTTGCTTTTTATAATCGTTTGCAAAATACACTTTCTCTCACACGTGTTGTTGCTCGTCCGGATTCGATGGAAGCTATCAGAAAACGATTGTTGGGTAGTCAGCGTGTAATTGTGGTGGTTACTTCGGATGATTACAAAAAGTATAAAACAATGCTTGATTCGCTTCCGGCTGATTTGCCTGTTATTTATGTGTTTCTGATGCCATTAAAGTCTATGTTGGATATGGAGGGCTATTGGAAGAAAGCAGCGGCTGTAGTATTGGGGCATACTGATGAATCTGTTATTCAGGAGTATGTGGCTGATGTCTTGGTAGGAAAGGCAGTGGCAGACGGGCGTTTGTCGGTGGCTGTCGCCGATTTGTTCAAACCGGGTGATGGAGTGACTATAACTCCTAAAGTGTCTCGTATTTATAGACCTGAGGATTATGGTATGGATTCCAAAATACTGGAAAAGATAGACAGGATAGCCATGGAAGGAATCAAGGCGAAGGCTTATCCTGGTTGTCAGATTCTAATTTTAAAAGATGGGAAACCAGTATATGATAAGTCTTTCGGCACTTTCACTTATGAAAGTGACCGAAAGGTGGAAAAGGATGATTTGTATGATTTGGCTTCGTTAACCAAGACCACGGCAACGCTGTTGGCTGTTATGAAACTTTACGATGAAGGAAAATTTGGTTTGACCGATCGCATATCTCAATACATTCCAGCTTTAAAAGGTACGGACAAGGAACGCGTCACTATTGAGGAGTTACTTTTACATCAGTCGGGCATTCCTGCTTTTTGGCCTTTTTATAAGGAGACTATAGATAAAGACAGTTATAAGGGGAGTTTTTACAGAGCAAGACCGGACGCTAGTCATCATACGCAAATAGATACACGGCTGTATGTCATTGATAAGTTTGATTATAGAAAAGAGTTGATGGCAAAAACTTTCTCTGCTGATTATCCTTTACAAGTAGCTGACAGTATGTTTCTTCATCGTTCTTTTCGTGATTCCATTATGGTACAAATAGGACGTATTCCATTAAAAGACAGGAGATATCGTTACAGTTGCCTGAACTTTATGTTATTGAAAGAAATGGTAGAGAATATCAGTAAAATGCCTATGAATCTTTTTTTAGATAAGGAATTCTATAAACCGATGGAGATGAACCGTACGGCTTATTTGCCGCTTCGGCAGTTCAAAAAGGAGGAAATTGTTCCTACAGTGAAAGCGGATTATTTGCGTAAAGGAAAAGTGTTGCAGGGTTATGTACACGATGAATCAGCTGCTTTCATGGGAGGGGTATCAGGAAATGCCGGTTTATTTTCCACGGCTCGTGATGTGGCAAAAGTGTATCAGTTATTGATTGATGGAGGGGTTTATAATGGAAAGCGTTATCTGAGTAGGGAAACTTGTGATTTATTTTTAACCCATACCTCAAAAATCAGTAGGAGAGGATTGGGATTTGACAAACCGGATGTGAATAATAGTGTGAAAAGTCCGTGTGCGGAGGAAGCGCCCGAAGAGGTGGTAGGACATACTGGTTTTACCGGAACTTGCGCTTGGGCAGATCCGAAAAATCATTTGGTTTTTGTTTTTCTGAGTAATCGGATTTATCCGCGTCCTTTTGACCATAAACAGTTGATGCGGTTAAATATCCGTCCTCGTATGCAACAGGTTATGTATCAGGCTTTGATGAAATGATCATATTTAGATTAAATACAAATTAGTGCATTTTTGTAATCTCTATGTGACAACTAATAGAGAAAAGCTGTATATTTGCTCCATCAATTAGTACTAATAATTTAATAATTAACGAAAATGGCTTACGTAATTAGTGACGATTGTATCGCTTGCGGTACTTGTATCGATGAATGCCCGGTAGAAGCAATTTCTGAAGGCGATAAGTATTCTATCAATCCGGATCTGTGTACAGAGTGCGGAACTTGTGCTGATGCTTGTCCTTCTGAAGCTATTCACCTTGGCTAAGCAGTACAATTTTGTTCTTTAAAGTTAATAACGATCGTTTCCGTTGATGGAAACGGTCGTTTTTTTGTTTATCTAAATTTTGTTTTGATTGGAAGCTCGTATGTCTGCTTTATGAATAAAAAAACAGGCATCACAGAAAAAAACGGATGCCTGTTCTTTTTATAGAGAAAGAATATTTTATTTTAATAGGGCTAATGCTTCTTTGATGCGGCGCATAGCTTCTATAATATTCTCATCGGAAGTTGCATAACTCATACGGATGCATTCGGGGGAACCGAATGAAGTACCACCTACACATGCCACATGACCTACTTCAAGCAGATACATTGCTAAATCGTCAGCGTTATTGATGTTGCGGTCACCTGCTGATTTGCCAAAAAAGGAATCACATTTCGGGAATAAATAGAATGCTCCTTGAGGATTGCTTACTTCAAATCCTGGAATTTCTTTTGCTAATTTTACAATAAGGTCACGGCGGCGCTGGAATGCTTGGCGCATTTCCTCTACGGGAGCCTGAGTACCTGTATAGGCAGCTTCGGCAGCTTTCTGAGAAACAGAGCACGGACCTGAGGTATATTGTCCTTGCAGCTTATTTACAGCTTTTACAATCCATTCCGGACCGGCAATGAACCCGATTCTCCATCCTGTCATAGCATATGCTTTTGAAACTCCGTTTACAATAATTACATTGTCATGAATCTCAGGGAATTGGGCAATGCTTTCATGTTTGCCACTGTATGTGATATGTTCGTAAATCTCATCGGCTATAACATATACTTGCGGGTGCTTTGCCAAAACAGCGGCCAAGCCGGCCAACTCTTCTTTGGTATAAACGGAACCGGTGGGATTTGACGGTGAGCAAAGAATCAATGCTTTGGTTTTAGGAGTAATCGCTGCTTCTAGTTGTGCAGGGGTGATTTTGAAATCCTGATCAATACCCGCAGTGATAATAACAGGAGTTCCGTCTGCTAGTTTTACCATTTCAGGATAGCTTACCCAATAGGGAGCAGGGACTATTACTTCGTCACCGTCGTTAACTAGAGCCATAATCGTATTACAAACAGATTGCTTGGCACCGTTTGCACAGGAGATTTGTGCAGCTGTATAGTCTAATCCGTTTTCATTCTTCAGTTTGGCTACGATTGCATTGCGAAGTGCAGGATATCCCGGAACTGGAGAATATCTGGAAAAGTTATCATCTACTGCCTTTTTTGCTGCTTCTTTGATGTGGTCCGGGGTATTGAAGTCCGGTTCACCTACGCTTAAATTAATGACATCAACTCCTTGGGCTTTTAACTCATTACTTTTTTGGGACATGGCCAATGTTGCTGAAGGAGACAAACGATTCAGACGATCTGATAATTGATTCATTGCTATTATTTTTTAATGTGTTTAAGTTTACTTGCTGCAAAATAAAGGATAATATCTTAATTATGAAAGTAAAACAGACGAAATCGCATAAAAAATGATGTGATTTCGTCTGAGTTATAGCTTTTTTATTTGTTAAAGTGCAATGTGTGTCCCATTCTGTCTTTTTTGGTTTTTAAATAACGCTCGTTATATTTGTTAGGCGTGATTTCAATGGGAACGTTTTCAACTATGGACAAACCGTATGATTCCAATCCTACACGTTTGACAGGATTATTTGTCAGCAAACGCATTTGGGTGACGCCTATACTGCGTAGTATCTGTGCTCCGACTCCGTAATCACGTTCATCTGCCTGATGCCCTAAAAGGATATTTGCTTCTACAGTATCCACACCATTTTCTTGCAATTTGTAGGCTTTCATCTTTTCCATTAGTCCTATGCCTCTTCCTTCTTGGTTTAAGTAAACAACAGCACCTTTTCCTTCTTTTTCGATCATTTGCAATGCTTTGTGCAGTTGTTCTCCACAGTCACAACGCATGGATCCGAAAATATCACCGGTGGCGCAAGAAGAATGTACACGTACCAAAACGGGTTCTCCTTCTTTTATGTCACCTTTTATAATAGCGATATGTTCTAAACCATTGCTTTTCTGGCGGAAAGGTATCAGACGGAAATGGCCGTATTCAGTCGGCATGTCCACTTCCACCCCTTTTTCTACTAATGACTCTTGCTTCAGACGATAGGCGATCAAGTCACGGATTGAAATTAGTTTCAGCCCCCATTCATCGGCCATTTTTCTTAGTTCGGGCAGACGTGCCATGGTTCCGTCCTCACTCATGATTTCCATCAGTGCGGCGGCAGGGTATAGTCCTGCCAGACGCGCCATGTCGATACAGGCTTCTGTATGGCCTGCACGTCTCAGCACCCCTTTGTCTTGTGCATATAATGGATTGACATGCCCCGGACGTCCGAATGTTTCGGGAGTGGAGGTGGGATCGGCAAGAGCACGGATGGTAGCGGCCCGGTCGTGGATAGAAACTCCGGTACTGCAACCTTCCAGCTTATCTACAGTTACAGTGAAAGGAGTACCTAGAACTGACGTGTTTGTATCTACTTGATGAGGTAATTCCAATTCTTTGCAACGAGAAATGGTAATAGGTGCACAAAGCACGCCACGTGCATGTTTCAACATGAAATTGACTTGTTCGGGAGTAATTTTTTCCGCAGCAACAATTAAATCGCCTTCATTTTCACGATCTTCGTCGTCCACTACAATGACAAACTTACCTTCACGGAAGTCAGCTATCGCTTCTTCGATGGTATTTAGTTTTAATTCTTCCATAGTCAAATTATAAATGATTTATTGTTTATTCTTTCTTGAATTTCACGGTTGGTCTTGATTATGTTTTTTAAATCTTTATCCAGCCGGATACTGAACCGCCAAATGCGGAAATAGAAGAACAGGCCTATTGGTACAATGATTCCTGCAAGTAAATTAAGCCATTGGTTGTCAAACGGACTTTTGTGAGCTTTGGTGGACAAAATGGGATATTTATTTAAGTATTCCAGTAATACTCCATCTTTGCTGTTGGATAATTCTTCTATGAGTAGTTCCATTTTGGCACTGATATCGGCTATGACGTCGTCATGTCCTTTATTGGTGAAGATGCGGATATAATTAGGTGCATCGGCCAGTCTATGCTTGATGGCATATTCGTTACAGATGTTGCATAGTTTCTCCAATTCCGTTTGTATACGTGGATAGTCCGGATCTTCTATAATAACTTCTTTTTTGAATACATGGCGCGAGGGGCGCAGACCTAGCAGCATACGGAAGAAATTGATGTATACTTCGGCATTGAATACCACAGAGTCATTATTTGACTTATAAGTAAAGAAGGCTCCGATAGGTGCCAATACAATGGTACTCATCCACACGCCCAATACCATATTCATTTCACCGCTTTTTGCTACTCGGGTAGCTCCGGAATCAATGATATAATAAATTACGAAAATTAAGACGGATACCACTACGGGCATTCCTAAACCTCCTTTGCGGATGATGGCTCCCAAAGGCGCACCGATGAAAAAGAAAATCAAACAACTGAGAGAGAGGGTGATTTTTTTGTGCCAGTCGGCTTCGTGTTTCCGGATATTGTTGTCCGCATCTGTAGTTTGATAGCTTTTCATGCTCCATTCGCTGGCCAGTGCCTCGGTACGATCCGCCGCACTACCCAGTGTCTTATCTTTTTCAGCTAAAGTATAGGAATTGAACAGGCTGTCCACATTGATTTTGTTGTTTGTTTCAACTATTTTTGCGGAGTCTGTTTTCGATAATACGATATTGCGATAAGTCGAGGCTTTTATTTCATTATACATACTTCTTCCCAAGCTGTCGGCACGGTGGTTCAGTGAGTCGATGGACTGGCTGATTTCAATCATGTTTTTGCTGTCCGAACGGTCACTTAAAAAGCTTCCATCTACCATGTTGAATCCACCGTCAAATTCGATAATGGTATGTTTCTCTCTGAAGGTTTCACGTCGATAGGGGACATTATTGGATGAAATGGTCTGCGATTTCAGATTTTCGAACTGTTCTCCGTTATACAGATGTAGATAAAGATGTTGTTTGTCTGCTGTCATCTCCATTTTTCCTTCGGAAGCCCATATAATGTGAGCGTTTTCAAACCCATCTGAAAAGTTGTAGATCAGTACATCTTTTAGCATTCCTGTTTCACGGTCTTTCTGTTTTACATATATATTATACCCCTCAATTTCGTCGTAAAATACACCTTCCGGAATATCCAGTTCTGGTGAAGTTTGCTTCATGGATACAAGTAAAGTAAGCAGTTTGATCTGCGCTTTGGGAGCTATGACATTTTGAAAATAAAACGAGGTACAACACAGGAAAGTACAAAAAATAATCAGTGGACGTATGATCCTCAATAAGGGAATACCCGCTGCTTTCATTGACAGTAATTCATATCTTTCACCAAAGTTACCGAATGTCATTAAGGCAGCTAATAAAATTGCCAAAGGTAGGGACAAAGGTATTAAGGTCAGAGCAGAATAAAAGAAGAATTGTGCTAAAACACTCATTTCCAATCCTTTTCCAACCAACTCGTCTACATATCTCCATAAAAATTGCATCATGAAGATGAAGAGACAGATGAAAAAAGTACCTATAAAGAGCATCAAAAAGCTCTTTAGGATAAATATATCTAATTTTTTTATGCGTAGCATTATTTCATTTTGTGCAACTATCAAGGCACAAAAATAGCATAAAAAACGGAGAGCAAAGACAAGTTTTGCATATTTTTATAGAATTACAGTCCACTTACCCTTTTTAGCTTCTCTATTTCGGAATCCCAAAGTTCTTTCGTATCTTCTACTTCATCGGGGGCTGCCCAGTCAATCACTTCCAGCATATAGTCAGAGGTTAGTTCGTTATAGACCATTTTCAATTCAAAATAGGCTTTAGGATCTTCATCATCCAGCCATCGAAAGCGTATAAAACTGTTAACCCGGAAGTTTGTAACTTCAGCTTGCCGTGTTTCTGTTTTTCCCCAATAAAAGGTGAATACTTTGTCTTTGAATGTCACCTTGTCTGCAAACCATGTTTCCAGGCCGGATGGAGTACTGATAATAGACCATACGATGTTACCGGATCCGGCTTTCAACATGTACTCCAAGCGAATTTTTTCTTTTCTCATAGGTTAGCTTTTTAAAGTTTCGGTGGCAAATTAAGCCAAATTTTCTTATTTGCCATAATAAATGCTATGTTTTTTGAAATATTTATTAGCCATATACTAAGCTGTTTTTCTCTTTAAAAACGAATTTTACAAGAAAAAGTTCTCTGAAATGTTGCAAAATTCAAAATAACTTTCTATCTTTGCACCCGCAATTGAGAAATGATGGCGGGATAGCTCAGCTGGTTAGAGCGCATGATTCATAATCATGAGGTCCCCGGTTCAATCCCGGGTCCCGCTACAAAGAAGATTTAGACTGTTAGGAGGCTTCCACTCTTGGCGGTCTTTTTTGTTTTTAATACTCATTTTTTACTATGGTTTGTTTTCAAATTATAGTAAAAAGGAAAATATGAATACAAACAGTTGATATATGGATAGTCCTCTTGCATTTTAAGCCACTAACTTTGTGTGCAAATATCAAGTGACTATTATGAAAAGACAACTGTTCACATTTTCCTTTCTGTGTCTGCTTGCACTAGGTACAAGAGCACAAAATACCCTAACCTTGGAGGACTGCCTCAAAATAGGTATCGAAAACAACTTGTCCTTGCAAAGCAAACGGAAGGAAATACAAAAAGGGAAATACGGCATCTCTGAGAATCGAGCCAAACTGCTACCCCAAATCAATGGTTTTGCCAACTATAACGACAATATCGATCCCCCCGTCTCCGTTACCGACGGTTCAGCATATGGCAATCCCTACAATGTAACCCAAACCTTGCAATACAACGCCAACTTTGGATTACAGTTGCAGATACCACTTTATAACCAAACACTCTACACCACTCTGTCCATAGCTAAAACCATGGATGAGATGAATCGCCTTTCTTATGGAAAGGCAAGAGAAGACCTCATCCTCCAAATTAGTCAAATGTACTATTTAGGACAGGTTACAGCTGAACAGATTATTTTGATAAAAGCCAACATCACTCGCCTAGAAGAGTTGAGAGATATCACTCAGGCCTTCTATGACAACGGTATGGCTATGGAAGTAGATGTGAAACGCGTCAACATCAACCTGGAGAACCTCAAGGTGCAACACGACAACGCACAAGCCATGATGGAACAGCAACTGAACCTACTGAAATACATCATCGACTATCCGGCAGAAGAAAATATAGCACTGGTACCGGTGAATACAGAAATGATTACGCCCGCAGCACTCACCGGGCTATCTGAAACACTATATGAACTACAGCTGCTGCAATCACAGAAACAACTCGCAGAGCAACAAAAAACAATAGTCAGCAACGGTTACATCCCCTCCTTGAACCTGACGGGAAGCTGGATGTTCTCCGCCTATACAGACAAAGCTTACCATTGGTTCCATTCCGGCCCTTCCAACCATTGGTATCGCTCCTATGGAGTGGGCCTCTCCTTACGCATTCCCATTTTCGACGGACTGGACAAACGCTACAAGATGCGTAAGGCAACCATCGACATAGAGAACATCAAGCTCGCCCAAGAGAATACCAGAAAGAATCTTCAGACACAATATCTGAATGCTACCAATGACCTGATGAACAGCCAGCGTAACTTTAAGAAGCAGAAGGACAATTATCTGCTTGCTGAAGATGTATATACCGTTACCATGGACCGTTATCGGGAAGGAATCGCCTCAATGACCGAAGTGTTGCAGGACGAAATGCGGATGAGCGAAGCCCAAAACAACTATATCAGTGCCCACTACAATTACCGGATAACCAATCTGACTTTGCTGAAGCTGACGGGACAGCTGGAGACGTTGAGCCCCTCAATTCATTAAAGAGGAAGATGAATAGAGTCCGTATTCAAGGACGGATATATATATAATAATGAGTAAACAATATAATATAGAAGATAT
>OLJA01000344.1_pt1 | contig 33098 bp, 32 predicted proteins | sample 1601401 | NCBI WGS metagenome assembly OLJA01 (sample SAMN01915217, study PRJEB22387) | human gut metagenome | isolation source: stool | host: Homo sapiens | place: USA | reverse complement strand
AGAGCGCTACGGCAAGAGCCCCTACGGCCAGCATCTCAAGGGCATTGCCGACGGCGAGATTATGCTCGTCCCCAACCAGAAGAACTGACGGGGGTTCGTTTCCGAGGGCTTGTTCCCGGAGTCCTGTCCTCGTGACGGGCGTTCCGGCCATTTGTTTTTCAATGTTCCTGTGACAGTCCTCATAACCAAAATCCGTGTGGCCAACTTTGTGTTGGTCACACGGATTTCTGTTTATCAATGGTTACTCATCGGTGTTTGAGCGTTGGATGCATCGGTCGATCGCCGCTTGGTGGAAGTCTCTTGGCTGGATAAACAGGTTTTTAAAGCAGCTTTCTTGTTGGTGCCAGGATACTGGTCAGACGTTCTTTCCGTCAGATGCTTCCTTCTCTCCTTGATTTGTATCTTGGATTTGCCAAGCTGCGAGCGAGTTAAATCCATCGGTAAGTTGATTGCAGACGTAAACAAACCGTTCTTTCCAATCGGTGGATGTGCAATCTCCTAACAGTCTGCGAAGTCTTTTTGATGCATCGCCTTTCCCATTAGGACGATGCGCTGCACCTCCTCCAGAACGGAAATCCTGCACATATTTCAGGTACTCGAAGGGTGATGCGTCGGCTCCTTGTGATTGGAAAAACGAGATTGCTAATTGTATGGGTCCAATTTTCTCGTCGGTGTTTTCCGAGAGCTTACGTAGTTGCTTTCCGTCTAGGGTATCTGCAAGCGCTTTCGTCAAAGCCAACATCGCATTGTTGAATGCTTCAGTGTTGTCCACTGTTGGCACTGCAAGCGTGTTGATCTTTTTGAGAGTGTGGCTATCCGGCTCTTTCCAGATACTTACGCCTAGCTGCTCTTTGACGTTTTCGGAGGCTTTTCTGAAAGCGGACATAAGTTCTAGAACGGGCGCATCGCTGGCGTCCGTGGGTATATTGAAGTGATCTCGCAATACCCGGTTGGGATTTGGAGTGCCGGATGGGGCGATATTAAAGGATTTCCAGTACGGCAATTCCTTATGAGGCAATCTGCTGCCTAGATCTCCTAAGTATGCTTCGACAAGACCATCGGAGTTCGTGCTGATGTCAAGCTGCCATAGGGTTCTTCCATTAATTACGCAGGCAATGGAGCGGTCCGATATTTGATACTTATCCGGATTGGTTGAATATCTCTGTAGCACTTCTGATTGGAAACAAACTCGCTCAAATCTATTTGGGTGATTTGGGCCAGAGCCGGGATATCCAGAAAGCTGGGATGGATTGCAGCTGGCGGCAATAGGTTCGCCATCTGGGTCTAGTCCAATGATGAAATTCGGATACTCTGCCGTTGTCTCGTCATCAAAAAAATGCGGAAATTGAGTGTTTTTCGCGCCATGGATTATGTATTTCCCGAATAGTGCTATTACGCTTTTCCGCAAAGGTTTTTCGGGTTCCTTCATAAAAGTATATGAACACCAGTCTCTGCTGTTCTCCTGCCGGGCATCATCATCACAAGGAAGACCGGCATAGGTATCATCCGTGCATAGCAGCAGTTCTTTATCGCAGTAGTACAGGAAAGTGCGTAATTCCAGCGCTCTGACTTCTAGTTTCCAATTTGCCTCATCGTCTTCGGAAGTGTCCAGCGTAAAGCGGAGTAATGGCAACTCTTTCCCGGTCGCGTCAGTGTATTTCCACTCATCTTTTACCCTGTACGCATCCCAAAACCAAAGGAAAGACGGCAAGATGTCTACTTCCGGCGTTGTGCTTCCTAGAGCATCGCGCACTTGCGTGAAGAAGCCGTAGAATGGAGCTTTCTCTGATCGAAGGCCATAGCAGGGTTCATAACCAGTTGTGCTTCGCTCTGATACGCGCAGGTCAAATTTGCCTAATCCAGGGATGCTGAAATTGTGCAGGGCTTTGGCGACGGAATCGCTCTCATTGTCGATGAGCGCACAATGCGTGGTCTGGGTATATTCCGCCTTATCGTGCCTGTTGTCGCATTCCTTTCTTTCGAATCGATCGATGACAACCCAGTCTAGGGGAGTTGGAGTTGCCGTTCTCAAGCGTTCCTCGAAGAGCTTTGTGGTTGGTTGGTCTAGATCCCATTTATCGCCAAGCGTTTCATATACTTGTTTCATTTTGCTTCTTTTCTAAGGTATCGGGATTCGTTAGCGGAATATTAGAAAAGAACCCCTTGTGCCTCTTCCATGAAAAGATATGATAAGGAATCATATTCTGATTCTTTTAAATCGACCATAGCGGGAATAATTGTCTGCGCGAAAGCTTGAAGATTGCAAGCCCCTCGTTGAACGTTTGCAATTCCATTTATATAATCAAATTTGATATTCTTCTCCCTCTTCGAAATTGAAATCTGCACTTCACGGGATATGACTCGGGCATTCTTCCCAAACATTCGCAGGGTATTGCTTTTTTGAATTTTAGAGTCCGGAATATTGTAAACAGTTACACTGTCGCGGTTGTCTACTTGAACTCGTTGTATTTTTAATCCAGCCACTCTATGGATAAAGGTGTCAACGTCCAGTCCTTCATGCATTGCAATATTTTCGGACTCATACATCTTCTTGATATCTTCGGTCGAATCCGAGAATATAATTTGTGTCGTTCCATTTGTGGCAATTAGATGTTTTTCGTCGATGGTCCAGTGCCAAAAAGGAAGATATGCTGATTCGGAGAATAAAGATGGCGGTGTTCGAACAACTTTTGCTGCTTTAACAGCAATCGTGTTTGCCTTTCCTGCAATCAAAGAATTGAAGCTGTAGGGGTGTTTTTGTGCATTCAGCTGAGACGTTTGTGAAAGTGTGAGCTTTGCGGGTATAGATGACCATTGCGTGTTTTCGTCTGAATGGGAAAGAAGATAGTCCCATCCTTCGTCATTAATCTCTTTCTCCAATAAAGCGGGCGAAGGATAGTCGGTTATTGCTCCGCCATGTCCGCACCATAATGCCTGGTAAAACGAATCAATCTGGTTTCTTCCGTCGTTGGACATAACCTGGTGCATTGTCTGCAATGATTGCGCTACTTGATTCCCATTAAGAGATTCTGCAGCGTTAGTTCCGTCGATAAAATCTTGCGCTGTCTTTGTTGCTAAGGGTTTTGTAAAAAGTCCGCGCCCATACTGAGGTATGGGGTAGTTGACGATTTTATAGATAGTTTGTTCCCGATTTTGCTTTGCAAGCATCCCTAAAGTCATGGTGTTGCTGATGAGGGAGTTGATGGTTTTGCTCTGAAGCTCAAGAGTGCTCTTATCGGTAATTTCACTAAAATCTTCGATTGTGAGAATGATTGGATGGAAAATGTCTAATAGCTTTGCATCCTCAAATATCCAATTAATATCGGACGTTGTTCGTATATATAAATATCTTTCTTGTTTATTCCAGTCGATGACCATATCTGGAATAAAAGTATGATTGAAATAGTCGGTATATCGGATATTTGATTCTGGACTGCACTGTTCGATGTAATACCGTGTCTTATCTTTTATGGATTGAATTGTTTCGATTTCATCGCTGCGCATCATAGGACATCATCATCCTTCTTTTCCCGTACGATATTGTGCTATTACTCCCATTTCCTCTCTGGAAATAGTTAGAAAATCTTCCTGTTCTTTTGAAAGAACTAGGAGCCATATGTCTTTGGACAAACTATTGAGAAACTCTTCCTCTTGGGAAAGGGCTTTTTCCGCTTCTTGAGTATCTGAAATATTCAGAGATCTCAATCGATTTCTTTTGTCTAGGATTGCTTTCTTGATTTCTTCTGGTGAATGCAGCTGGTTCCATTTTGTAACCCTAAATGGAGACCAGGTGATCCATAGAAAAACGTCAGTGAATTTCGGATCTTCTTTTCTGGCCACGTAGCATTTTGCCAAAAAATCAGTGAACATGGACGATTGGTCACTGGCGCTGGAGTAGTTCTTAACCTCTGCGAAGAAATTTTCTCCTTCTCGGGTTTTGTCGGCGTCATCGCCTTGTCCAATGAACGTTCCACCTAAATCAAAGGAGAAGGTATTGTTGTCGCCTGGCCATTTGTAGGTTAACTTTTTAACGGCTGTGCGATCGGGGTTGACCCATTGCACTTTGGCTCTTAATGTGCGTTCGAGCCATCTTTTAGCTCGATGAGCGCCTTCCTCACCTTTACGTTGTATTTCTTCACCCGACGGCATGAGATAACTATATCTCTTTTTATGAATTAGGGGGATTGCTTGTCGAAGACAACGTGGATAACGATATATCATCATGAACTCATACTGACAGGGAGTGCTCTCTTTGTCATAGGGCTTGAACTGACCGGTCTTACCGAACACGAGGTAGAACGTTGTGAGGATGAGGCTCTAGAACAGGGACATTCCATGATTCATGTGCGTTTGAGGTTGGGTTTGGTCTGTTCCCTGTCGAGGAAGAACCATGCGGAGATGGGGGTGTGGGGTGGGGTGTCTATGCTGCAGGTTTCGCATGGTCGTATCGTGTTGGCATGAGACCGATGGATCACTTAGATTGTTATTGAGTGACGTGTGGCTTGCCTCGTGCTATGTACCGCACAATCCATTCGGCGATTGTTCTTCGCTGGGCCGGGGATGCTTGCGTGCTGGATGCCTCCGACGCTCAGGCTAGCGCCCCGGTTATTGACATGTTTTATCAGACCCGACACGCTATGTTTTTCCGTCGATTTGCGGCAATTGACATACGGGTAGTGTAAGTTTGTTCCTACAAGGCCAACTTGAGTGGATAACGGCTGGGTTCCTGAATGGGAGTAAGACTTTAGGTCGAGAATTCCTTTGCCCCTGGGGTTGGCCTTGTATCATTTTTCCATTCTTGTCGTTTTGTTTTTCAATTTTTGAATGATGTGCTGCGGATCTTTGGCGATTTCATCGACGATGAATTCGACCGCCTGATCCGAATAGATGTACGAATGTCTTCCGTTTTTCCGTTCCTCGGGTGATGAACGGTCGTAACAGTATTTTTCTCCTGTTTCATGTCATAGCAGGCGATGAAGAGTCTGAAATGATACCTGCTAAATTTAGCGTTCTGGTCGTTGTTGTATACAAAGCTGATGCTACGGTGTTTGAGCTTCCTATTGACCAGTTCGATGAGCTTTTTCATGCTATAGGGGTATTTATCGGTCGGGTTGATGAGCTGTTTGATGATGCGTGCATGTGTATCGGCGTTGTTATCCACTTGGATTGGAATGCCATGTTTTTTAGACAAAACGAATTCAGTGTGGAAGTAGGCTGAATATTTAATGTTGTTTTCTACTTCAGCTGTTTGATCTATAGATGTTTGCATACGTAGCAGGCGTGCTGCTACTTCCGGGGTGTATTTGGCACGCAGCGTCTCACCGTCAAGATCGGTACGATTGACGGAAAGCACAAGATAGTTGTCAGGGATGCTGTCGCATATTTCGATGCTGTGCCAGTCGCGGAGTTTGTCGTCATAGTTGTGAATGTTGGCTTGAAATATCGGGCCATAGGTGATTTCGTATTCTTCGACCACGAAATGAGTGCCAGTGTTGCGAAGTTCGTCGATGGATTCGAGATTGAGACGGACAGGATCCTTGTCGTTGGTCATAACCTTTTTGATACAGTCCGCCAGAGAAAGTGTGCGCTGCGTTTTACCTGGATAGAAAATGGATTCGTATCCATCGCGTTTGATTAGATATGCCTTGAGCATGAGCTCCCACGCGTTGCACAAGAAGAACGCGCATCCTTCGACCCTGTACCTGATGGTTGGGCGATTGAACAGTTCTATTGCCAGAATGAACGCCTCTTGTGATTTGGAAAGCAAGCGTTCGCAATCATGTTGCTGCTCCGGTGTCAAGGATGGATTGTCCGCCGTCATTTCGTTGCCCCTTCAAAGATTTTGACCTATTTTACTGTAAAAGTAGTCGGGTTCGGTCATTTTTTTAATAATCTGGAAAAGACATTTATTGCGCGGATGCCAATGGTTCTATGTTGATATGTCCTGCTTGCTGCGGGAATTCAATTTATGGGCTTCGTGGTCAAAATCGGCATAGTCGAACACGGGGTATAGCACTGTAAGCATAAGACTCCGGAACGTGAGTTTGCGTTTCCTGATTCACATGCGTCTGAGGCTAGCCGAGGAAGGGCCACGCGAAGAAGAATATCCGTTTCAGTCCCGGGGAAGTCTCAGCCTGCCGCAGTCGTTGCGAATGATGGAGCGGCGCTATATAATCGCAGTCTTATGCAGTCGAACATTTGTTCTATAATGGGTGTGTTGTAGCCGGTCGTGGCGGATTGCCGGATCTAATGTCAAAAGATTGGAATTGAAAACTCGTGAGTGGAGATAAAACTTCTGAACAAGGTGTCGTCAGGATGGGAATGCTCCATTTTGAAAATGACAAGCTTCCTGATACGAAAGCCCTTCTTCGGATTCTTGACGGTCATATCAATGCCACTATTGCTTGGGATAGCGGCAGTAGCATATTTGAACGCTGCTTTACCTCAAGAAGCGTGCTGTACTGCGACGATCCGGAATATAAAGAATATGTCTATGACTTGCCCAAACAGATCTGGTTTCATGATGCGCAGGGGTCGGTGGATTTGCTTGGTTGCAAACCGGACCGTTCCATGAAAACTATGTGACGGGGGCCAACGGGATCATCGATGCGAGGTATGCGGTGTTCAACGCGTCGGTGGGGAAAGATTATTCAAAAGTTAACGCATTGCGTACTTCCCTAGGCGGTTTGCGCGAATGGCTTGGCATCAGCAGTATCCTCGAATCGGAGCCGTTTGTTGATAGGGATAACCGAGTGAAGGGGAAGCAATATACTCTTAAATGCCCAGATAACATAGGAACCGGTAATCCCGTATTCGAATTCGTTCCGCATTGGACCACCTCGGTTTCTGGGAATACGACTGAGCTTCATGATTTGGTCTATATGGAGAGTTCTTCTCATGATGTTGAGAGCTGGCCAGCCCATCTTGAGAAACATCGGGCCATGCGTGATCTTCTTCGCATTTCAAGTTGGACGGAGCATCCTCTTTCAATAGAAGCGGTTTCCAGAAGGGATGATCCTCTCCGGGCTGAAAGTGGAATTCCGTACCAGGAAAGATGGTGCGCGGTCGTTGAATCGCATTCCGAAGTGCACTCGCATGCTGGGCAGTTCGATTATCTGATTAAGTATTCTGATTTCGACAACGGTGATCTAAATTCGTGGTTTAAACTTCGGGATACTTATGCTCGAGGAATTGACCCTATTGTTTCATTGTTCTCTATGAGAGGCGCTTCTATTGAAGCTTGGGTGGTGCAGCTTAGCATTGGATTTGAAGCGCTTGGATACCAGCTGCTATAAGAAGGGGGGAATGGGCAAGTGTGCAGCTGGCAGAGCTTGTTTTGCGGATAAACTTCATGCCATTACTTCTGAGCTCGACGATAATTGGCCTTTCGATCTCGAACAATGGAAGCTCGAGATGGCTGAATCCTATAACTCGATTAAGCATGCAAACCGGGCTGATATGGCCTGATTTTTGTTCCGCCCTTATAGTGGGGCGGCTTGCGCCGCTTGGTTTGCATAATACTCGGTTTCGGTCCGTTCCGGTGTCCTGTAGCCCAAGGACTGGTGCAGACGCTTCGAGTTCCACCACGAGACCCACCGGAACGTCGCCAATTCCAGGTCCCTCAAATCCCGGAAGGGCTTGCGTCGCCAGACGAGCTCGGTCTTGTACGCGCCGTCGGCGCTCTCGGCCATGGCGTTGTCGTACGAGTCGCCGACCGTGCCGGCCGAGGGAAGCATGCCGAATTCCCCGACCCTGGTGGTGTACACGAGGCTGATGTACTGCGCGCCATGGTCGGAATGGTGCACGAGACCGTCCGTGCCGCCATGCGAGGCGGCCCATGATATCGCCTGTTCCAGCGCCTGCAGCGGCAGCTCCCTGGTGTCCATGGTGGTGGCGCACGCCCATCCGACGATCCTGCGGGCGAACACGTCGGCGGCGAACGCCGTGTGGCCGAACGAGCCGTTGGCCATGCGCACGTAGGTGATGTCGGCCACGTGCGGCCGGTTCGGCGTCTCCGCTTCGAACCCGCGTTCCACGAGGTCGGGCCTGCCGCCCGCGCCCTTCGCCGGTTTGGTGGTGACGGGCGTCCTGCCGCGGCGCACGCCGCGGATTCCCGATTCCCGCATGACGTTCATCACCTGGTCGCGGCCGATCTCGGCCGGATCCCAGCCCCGCGCCAACAACTGGGCGTGCGTCTTGCGGTACCCGTACACGGCCATGAAGAAATCGGCATGGATCTCGAGGATGTCGCGGGCCAGCGCCTCGTGCCTGGCGGCCATGCGGCTGACGGGCCTGGATTTGAACATGCGGTAGCCGCGCGGCGTGATGAACCCGCAGTCCAGCGAAGCGGCCAGCGCCCTGCGGATCGGCCCGACCCTGAAACGGTCCTTGAATTCGTCGATGTAAGCGACCATCAACGCCGTGTCGGGTCGAGCCGTGCCGCGAAAAAAGCCGACGCCGTCGTCAATATCTCGTTCGCCCGCCTCAATCGCGCGACCTCGGCCCGCAAACTCTTCAACTCCGCCATCGCGTCTTCGGCCGACTGCTTGGTCTCCGCCGCGACCATGGCGTCCGTCTTGTTGCGCCGACGGCGCAGCGTCTCCGGCGCGACCCCCAGATCCTTGGCGACCTGTTCGATCGCCTTGGTCTCCGACGAATACGAGCCGCGCGACTCGGTCAACAGCCTGACGGCCTTCGCCTTGAACTCCGGCGTGTGTCTCGTTCCTTTTGCCATGGTTCCATCATCTCCCATCGAGTTAGGGGAAATGCGGAACAAAAATCAGTTCATATCAAACCCTAGTCTTGTCCGCCCTCATAGGACATCGCCACGCTCACATACAAATCAGCTCTCATTCATTCTGAAAACATCGGTGGATTTTTGAGGGGAGAGAAGCATCATCGCATTAAAATTAGAGATGGCTTGTTAATCTAATTAGAAAGCAATCAAAAATGAGTCCGTGGAATAACCAACTTATTATTTTGGGGAACGGGTTTGACCTTGAATGTCAGCTACGATCACAATTCGATGATTATTTTCAAACGAGGATGGAAAAACCTTGGTTGTGCGAGCCTTATGCTCAGTGGAAAGAGAACCCAGATGATCCAGAGAATTTATGGGATCATATCTTCGCCTTCGAAAAAGAGAATAATCCGAAGAGCTGGAAAGATGTAGAGGCAGTCATCCTGAAATGGGTATCGTGTAAAGGGATGAACGATTATGTGGAAATCATCCATCCAATACAAAAACGATACAGCTTCTTGCAAAAAGTTAAGGCCTTAGGAGGATGGCCTCTTCCTTCTTCACTACCAGAACGCATTAGTTATATAAAAGATGAGGACGCATTCCGCAACCTCTTATTTGAGGAATTACAGCTTATGGAAAAAGCCTTCGAAGTTTTTTTGACTAAAGAGGCGGCCTCTCTGGATTACATTCGAAAATCATGTAATCTGTTTCGCGTGTTGCGCGATGCGGACACGGAGGAAGATCCAAGGGATACCTCGAATTATATTCTATCTTTCAATTACACGGTTCCGCAGCCCGATAAAATAGATTCTTCTTTGTCCGGTTTTCGCATTGCATGCTGGAGAAATGTGCATGGACGATTAGGAAAGGATCATATTATTTTTGGAATCGATATGAACCAACTTCCAAACCAGCAGAAAAGCAACCCAGCAGTTCTTCAATTCACTAAAACGTATAGGGTTCTAAGGCAGTCGGGAGATACAAGTGTGAAAGAGGAATCCGTCGGATTGCTGGAACCATATCGGATTGGCGAGAATTTTAATACGATAAAGGTATATGGTCATTCACTGGGACAGGCAGATTATTCTTATTTCAAGGCGATATTCGATCGTATAGATTTATATGGATCGAATACAAAATTACTGTTCTACTTCCCATCTGACCATCCTTACATTAAAGACGGACTATACCAGCAAATCACAGGCCTGCTAACAGCCTACGGTGAATCCATGCCAGACCGTAGTCGCGGGGATAATCTAATGCATAAAATGCTACTGGAAGGAAGATTAGCCTTGTCAGAACTTATTGTTCCTGATTTGGAATCCTGATATTCCGTCGAATCGTGAAATCCTTCCATATAGGAATCCCGTGATACATCCAATCAGACGCCCGAAGACCTGTCTGCAGAATTGAAACGGGAGAAAAGACAACGGACAGAATTCTTCTTTTTCATGCGAGAAGTAGATAATTCCAATCGTTGTGTGGCATTCAGAAGCGCGGCCGTCTGCCGTTCCAACACGGCAAGACGCTCATCCAGCGATTGTTCGACGTCTAGAGCTGGAGCATTAGCTAAATCTTCGTCCTGTATTTCTTTTCGTTTCAGCCCAAAAACAGGAGTAGCGGAACCGAAGTCCTCCATCCGCTGGAGGTTTTCAGTGATTCGACGAAGACTTTTATGGAATGAATAATGTCGATAGCGGTCAAAAAGTTTGTTGATCCAGTAACATAAGGAGTTCTTTTTTGATGTGCAAAACCGAGGCAGCGAAATCAAAAAAAGGGAACACAAGCAAATTACCACTAAGGCAATCGTCAAAACGATTCCGGAGGTCGAGAGAAATTTAGGCCACGGTGACCAGAGTGAGCAAAGAACTCCCAAATGAACAACAGGAATATAAAAAGAAACTAGCATAAGCCATGCTATCTGCTCCACTTTTCTGAAAAAGGGCTGTGTTTCAGTGCCAACGGCAATGTCAAGAAGCATAGGCACCAGAATTGCAGTAATTGCCGAGGAACATATCAACACACAGCAGAGAAACTGACATATAAATCCAACGATTTGCATGATGGAGACCTGTCCAAGGGCTCTTACAAAGTAAATGAAAAGAGGAACAGAAACCTCTTTCTCAACACTAGCGGGAACTGCGGCAAAAAAAGCTGCGAGGACTAGGAAATACGGAACAAACACAACCAGCACAGGAGCTTTCAAACGCTGGAACCACTTGATATTCGTTTTTTCACCAAATCGGGAGTCAATTCCGTTTGACAGCCTCTCCCTAAGAGCGGTTGCATCTGATTCAAGTTTCTTCTTTTGCTCTTCTGTTACGAGTGTGATTCGCTCTTCCTCGGTAAGAATTCTACTGGCATTCGCCAAGATGCATGCCCAAACCGAGATGAACAGGATAGAGACCAAACCGATGAAAGTACCATTCCGATCCATAAGGCAGGGAGAGAGCATACCCGTGAGAAACAGTATAACGATGGAAGTGCCGATGGATGCCGAGGAAAAAAGCTCTATCGTCCCCTTTATTCTGCTCTTTCCATCCATCACGATCACCACGACAATAGCAACATCAAATGTGAGGAAAGTTAGCAGCCATGTAAGCGGATCGAAGTCCTCAGGAACAATATTCACGGCATCCGCCCAAATTTGTTCAAAGGAGGGGTTTTTGAAATCAATCAAAGAGAATCCTTCTAAGGTCAAATCTCGTTTCAAAAAATGCATCGTTGCTAGCAGTGCGAAGGTCAACAACAAACCCAGAGGAGCGAGCCAGAAAATCCTCCTTAAATCCAACAAAAGTAGTTCCTTTTCCACGCTCTTTGGTTCTTGAACAGAGTTTTTTTCATCCATGGAATCCTTCTCCTATCCACTGGGCACAAACGCCTCATCCGGAATCAAATGCCGCCGTACATCGGCTCCTTGCGGCATATCTCGACTATTGGTTTTCAGCAGAGGCACTCCCACCAAACAATTAAACGATACGCTGACGTTAACAATTCCGAAAATCTGTAGACGCGGTGTCTCTCATACGATGCCGCCATGTCGGATGATGAGATGCATGATTCCGAAGATCAGCCGCGGCACGAGTCCCGCGGGACTAGTGAAGTATCTGTTCGGCAAGGGACGGCACAACGAGCACTCCTTGTCTTTCGTCAAATAAATCTGCGTGGCGTCACCAGCTTAATCTGAACACCATCGGCGTTCAAAATGGACACCGTCACCGGTAGCCCGGATGTTTCCTCTCTTTTTCGGTTATCTCATCAGGGAGTGGCTGTTGCGGTACGACTCGCCACGGAACCTGACGGTCCTGCCGTGGTGCACGATGTGGTCGATGACCGCGGCGGCCATGTCGCCGTCGCCGAACGCCTCGCCCCACCGTCCGAACTCCAGGTTCGTGGTGAACACCACGCTCCGTCTTTCGTAGGGATCCGCGATGACCTGGAACAGGGCCTGGCCCGTCGATGTCGATGGGCAGGTAGCCCAGCTCGTCGATGACCAGCAGCCTGGCGCGGCCTATCGCGCGCAGCTCCGCGTCGAGCCGGCCCCTATGCCCTCGCAGACCCTGGGCGACAAGCTCAGGCGCGTGTACGACGAGATCGACGAATGGCGCAGCAGGCCGTTGGAATCGGAATATCCGTACGTGTTCGTGGACGGCGTGTGGCACAAGCGATCATGGGGTGGAAGCGTGGAGAACGCCGGCATCCTGGTCGCCATCGGCGTCGACCCCGAGGGCCACCGCGAGGTCATCGGCGTGGCCGAGGGCATGAGGGAGGACGCGGCCGGCTGGGAGCAGTCCGTCAGGGGCATGATCGAACGCGGGCTGAAAGTCGTCAGATTGGTGGTCGGTGACCGGTGCGCCGGGCCCGTCGCCACCGTCAACCCCCATGCTCCCCGAGGCGAGATGCCGGCGGTGCATGGTGCACTTCATGCGCAACGTGCTTTCGAAGACGCCGCCAAGCCACAGGGATTGGGCTTCCGCGGCGTTGAGGGCCGTGTTCGCCATGGAATCCCGGGAGACGGCCCTCGCCAAGGCCGAACAGGTCGCCGCGGAGATGGAAGGCGGGAGGCTGAAGGCCGCGGCCGACTGCCTGCGCGGGGGGGCGAGACGACCACGTACCTGCTGCCGGAGTTCCCGGACGGGCACCGCAGGAGGATACGCACCAGCAACATGATCGAACGGCTCAACCGGGAGATCCGGCGGCGCACGCGCGTCGTGGGCAGCTTCCCGGACGGCAACAGCGCCCTCATGCTCGTCTGCGCGAGGATCAGGCACGTCACAGCGAACGAATGGAGCGCACGCCGCTATCTCGACATGTCCCGGCTCGATGACACCCTACAGGCAGCGAACCGGTCATCGCGCCATGGACGGCCATGATCCAAAGTGCGCAACTTTTCGGGCATTAGGGGATGCTGGCGTTTTCTTGGAGACTGAATGAGAGAATCTTCGTATGTCCGGTCCCGAAGAACGACAGCGTGCGGTGGAACTGTATTCCGCCACGCCGAGGCCAACGGCCCAGGTGGTACGGCCCAGGTGGTCGAGCACCTGGGTTATCCGACCAGGCAGTGACTGGAACGTTGGCTGGCAAAGGATTCCCGGTATGCTGGCCATATGGCCAAACGGGGGGCGGATGCTTTCTTGGAGGTAGCTTCGCAGCCATTCGCTGGCGGCACCATCTCCAGGTGCTGGCACATCCTGTTTACGCGATGAGATATCGCGAGGAACGTCCTTTGCCCTCATGCATCAGTTTGCCCTCATCCTCCATCTTCTTAAGTAGCCGGTATGCGCTGATATAGCTCAAGCCCAATAAATCCATGACTTCCGAAGATGTCACCTCGCCGTCGTTCTTTTCGGCTAGCTCAAGTACCAGTCCTCGCTGACGTGTCGCTGAGATATTGTTCTGCCTGACGTATGCCGGTAATGCATCGTCTGCCTTGTATACCTTGGAACTCAGAATGTACGAACGGGATATGCCGCTGCCGGACGCCTCCACAACGCCAGCCTCCACCAAATCCTCCACTGCGCCAACTACCCGACGTTCTTCCAATCGGGAAAACTCGTGAAGCTGCGACATAGTCAGACGACGATGCTCTTTAAGCAAAGAAAGTATGATAAGTGCCCATACCGAGAGACTGCTGCCACGTCGCTTCTCTTCTTCGGACACCATCCTGATGAACGACTCGTCTGGCACGGCACGGCGAATGAACAAATTGACCTCGGTGCTGGTGGATTGCGAATAATCGGGCATTGCGCCTCCATTGGCCAATGAGCCGATATAAATCTTATCCACTCCGCGTCCGGTCTGCTCGGCATATCCAGCGGTTTTCAGAATCAAGGCCAGTCGGGGATTCCTCGATCTAGGCTGTGCAGACAGGAGGTTGTCTTCGCTTATGCCCTCGATGAAGCCGCCCGGGTTGGAAATGGTCAGGCCATCGGTGTCAATCATGAACCGCACGCTGCCGATCCGTGCATAGTCGCGATGGCAGAACGCGTTTACCATGGCTTCGCGGAGAGCCTGAGGGTCGAAATCCGGCACGTTCATATGTATCAATCCGCTCATGATTTCGTGGCCGGGGTTCCATGGTTGTATCAAATCGCTGATTTTGCCGAACATGTCAACCAGCGGCAGCACAAATGGATCCGTGTTTATTCGCGGTGTCGTACCTTCCATGACCTGGAACGTGGCTGAGGCTGTGGGTATGCAGCGCTTGATGGCTTCGGTGGTGCCAATGGTCAATAACCCGGCAATGGTGGGAAGCTCTTCACCCTCATTGCCGGACACCAGTCCAAGAGCCCTGTCGAAGTCCGTATCGTCGAAAGTCAGCAGTGAACTGTTTGTATTGGTCTCGCGAATGTGCTGGCGCAATTGGTTCCGGGCTTCGGTATCCAAATCTGTGAGCTCGCCGCCTGGGGCTGGCATGTCGCTGTAATCGTAACTGCGTTGTTGTGAGAGACGGCTGATGAATTGCGAGACGAATAACGGCACTACTTCGGGAGTGCCGTCGGCTTTGAGCCGGCGTTGCAGAGTCTTGCCGTTGCTTGTGGATACGATTTGCTGACTGTTATCTACTTCTATTGCTACCACTTGGCAGCCATGTTCGTGAAAAGACTCGATTCGGGTGGTCTGCTGCGGTACGGTTTTGTTGAATATGAAGGCCGCGAGTCCATTGATATTGGAATGCTGTTCGGAGACGCCGGTGACTATGCCGTTATCTTCGATTCCGAGATAGAGCGTGCCGCCTTGTGTGTTCGCGAGGGCAACGACGTTATCTACGATTTCATCGTCTGATTGCGGGCGGCGCTGCTCGCTTTTGAATTCGACAGTCAGAGATTCCCGATCTGGTAACATCACTTTCCTTTCATAACCTTTCATAATTCTAACATGTAAGATTTATCTCTTACATGTCAGAATTATGAAAGATAGGTAAGGAAGGTCAGATTCCTATAGCAATGGGAACTCATCGGGTATTAGCTGAATCGGTCAGCGGGGGGGCAGCTGGCTGTTTTTCCGTTCACAGGCCTTGTCCCACAGCAGCTCAAACCAGCTTCCACGCCGCTTATCGATGGTGACGGCGAACAGTGCCTGGCGGATGAAATCAAGCAGAGTGCAGATTGCGTAGATCGCCAGCAGGATGCCGAGGATCAGCAGAATCGCCCACGGCTGCTGGTAGAGGTTCTGCAGGTTAAACAATCGTACCCAAAGCAGTTTCTCGGAGGCGGCGTAGTCGGTGATGAGGTATACGGAGAACGCGGATTGCGCGATCCGGTTGACGGCGCGGCTGTGGAAGGTGACGCGGTCGAACAGCAGAAACATGCCGAAGCCGACCATGACGACGGGCAGTTTCCACGATCCGGTGATGAAGATGCCCATATCATGTCCCATCAGAGACAGCGTTGCGGATGCGACGGTGTAGAGAAGGAAGAATCCGAATCCGATGCCGGTCAGCAGCCATATCTGTTTGGTGGTGAACGGCTTCATATACCACTTGTACGCGGAGATGAGGATGAACACGTAGATGAAGCCGAAAACGTTGTCGGATAGCGACTGCGCTCCAGGAATGAAACTCAACAGTCCCCAGATTGTCAGTACTGTTGCAGCAAGCGCCAAGTGATATTCGCGTCCGAGCGCCTTCAGTCCCCTGGAGAGGAAGGGGAGCAGCGCCAGGAAGATGGCGTATGCGGTGGCGTACCACCACAGTCCCATGCTCAATGGCGCGATGCTCTTCACCATGAGTTTCATGCCGAGGTCGGTCCGGTCGAACACGAGGTAGAACGCCACGAGGATGAGGCTCCAGAACAGGAGTTCGCGTTCCATGATCCACACGCGTTTGAGGTTGGATTTGATGGTTTGCTCTTTGTCGAGAAAGAACCAAGCGGAGATGGAGAAGAAGATGACGACGCCGACTTTACCGCCGCCCTGCATCACGAGCTGGAAGAAGATGCGTTCCGGTCCCAGGGGGAGTTTCAGCACGTCATAGCCGTTGTGGACGATGAAGTGGTGCATGAGGATCATGAACATCGCGATGATGCGCAGCAGCTCGATGCTGGAATTCCTGCACCCCCCCCATTTGAATTTCTGGAGTGTGCCGGCGCGGCTTGTCTGACGTGTACGCCGCTGCCGCTCGTGCTTGTGCTCTGGCTGTTTTCGTCCATCATACTTCTTTCTCCTGGTCCGTCTCTTTCCCGAAAATTCTACGGGGGTGGAACGACTGCGTGAGGGGAGTGCTCCCGTTCCCAAGATTAAGAGTATTCATTTCTCGTAAGTTGTTTTAGTGGTTGGCTTGCATTGTGCAAGGTTGTAGCTCGTTAGTTTAAATGCACGTCGATATGGGATTGCTTTTTCATTGTGGCAAGAAGCACTATCGTCTCAAAACGCACGAGTGATTTGTTTGACCGTGTCTCGAAGACGCGGTCTCTATTGCACTGTCTATGTTGCTTGATGGGAATCGTTTTGCCGATATGAGTGTTTGCTGTGCGTTTCACCGGCTGGGTGGGGCTTGGTTTCTGGCGTATGCCAATTTCGTGAGGAGTGATGGAATTATATTGTTGGAATGCCGAGACATTGGACATGCCGATGCGTCATATTCCGCTGAGCGTGCTGATGATGGCCGGGATCCGTGACATCCTGATCATCAGCACGCCGAAGGACCTGCCGAACTTCCAGCGGCTTCTGGGTGATGGTTCGCATTACGGGGTGCGGTTCTCGTATAAGGTGCAGCCGGCTCCGGATGGTCTCGCGCAGGCGTTCCTGTTGGGTGAGGAGTTCATCGCGGGCGAGCCGTGCGCGCTGGTGTTGGGTGACAACATCTTCTACGGCAATGGCCTGGGCGCGACGTTGCGTGGCGCGGTCGCGAAGGCCGAGTCCGGCGGGGGCGCGAGCGTGTTCGGCTATTATGTCGATGATCCGGAGCGGTATGGCGTGGTCGAGTTCGATGAGGATAGGAAGGCCGTGTCGATCGAGGAGAAGCCTGCGAAGCCGAAGTCGCATTACGCGGTGACCGGCCTGTATTTCTACGATGAGCACGTGGTCGAATACGCCAAGCGGGTGAAGCCGAGTGCGCGTGGCGAGCTGGAGATCACGGATCTGAACCGCATGTACCTGGATGCGGGCATGTTGAACGTGCGCACGCTGGGGCGTGGCTACGCGTGGTTGGACACGGGCACGATGGATTCTTTGTTTGAGGCGGGTGAGTTCGTGCGTACCGTGCAGCGTGCGCAGGGTCTTCCCATCGCGATCGTGGAGGAGATCGCCTTCGAGAACGGTTGGATCACGCGCAACCAGCTCATGGAGTCCGCTGATCGTTACGGCAAGAGCCCGTACGGCCAGCACCTCAAGGGTATCGCCGACGGCGAGATTATGCTCGTGCCGAATCAGAAGAACTGACTTGATGCAGCGTCTTCAAGGCGCCACATCAAGTCAGCTCTGCCTACCAGTATGCCCTAGCCCCGTTGTCCCAGATATCCGTTTTCCCATATTCAAGTGCAGTAATGATGTCTTGATTCAACTTGCTACGCAGGTCATCACAGATTTCCGTTTGGAATAGTGGAATGAAGCACACGTCCCATGTGAGCTTATGGCTATCCGGATCGGGGCAAAACAATATTGCTGTGGCCTGAACCGCTTGGAGGAATTGCTTCGTCTGGGGTTTGTACTCCATCAGTAGGGCGTAAACGTCCTTGCTGATATCCATTAAAATCTTGGTGAGCAGATTACTTGAGATGGAGTCTCCATCAGAGTATCGTTTTTGGCTTTCCTCATCATCGTTTTCCTGCCGTGATTTGCGTGCTGCGACTGTGTTTTTCCTATGTCTATTTCGCGATGGGCCGAATCCTAGTGAGTTACGTCGTGAGAGAGTGAATGCTGCTTTGCAGGCATTGATAAACGTATCTTCATCCGGAATTGTGTCTGCGGCTTCGCTGAGCGCGAATGCGATAGAAGCTACGATGTCGCAAAGTACGTGTGCTTGGGACAAATATTCGCCGGCTTTAGGGGCTAAATCCTTGAAAGAATCAATGCCGTGTCTTTGTACACAAGCGCAAAGTCTTGACACTTGCTGACTCGTCATGGAATTCTCTTTTGCCCAGTGAGGTATATCAATTACTCGGCAATAATCAATTATGGGATGAGTTATATCCTCGCAAAGAAAGAACACGCGCTCAGGTTGTCTCTGCGCATGGATGATTGCCGTTGCTTTATCGTGTGGAATATCGACAATATGGGCTTGGACAGTTTGGATTTTATCAGCAAGAGCCTTCTTATATTTGTCAGGTAGTTTCTTACTGTTTTCGGGAGTAAGGACCATTCTGAGTAATTGGGCGTGTGCGATACCTGCGCATGAACAGATGCAGTCGAATCCATTTGCGAATGTGCAGCTACCTTGACCTCGTCCAGTGTGAATATCTATGAAGGGGTTTTCGAAATTTACCCGGATGGGTAGAGCCATGTTTCTCCTTTCAGCTCTGTTTATTAGATTTCAGCGTTTCGATTACTTTTGGCATATCGGTCCAAGGGGCGTATTCCTGCTCGTGATGAGGTGCAAGCGTATTGCGCCCTTGTCTGTTTCCCGCTGTGTTATGTCGCTCCGCATTGCGTATGGCGGCATCGAGATGTTCGCTGTCAATGAGTTCAACATTGACGTATTTGTTGCGATTTCCTCCGACAATGCCGGCTTTCGCCGCAGCCGATTCGACAGTAGATGTCAGTGTGAAGCTCGGTGGGCAGACACTGACATGATCGAGTAGCCAGACCTCGAAGCAGGGATTGGAAATGATGAGTTCGATTCCATTGTCCTTGCAAATTTTCGCGGCCTGGCTGTGGCCATGGAAGTCGTCAACATCGACTACCACCCAGATTTTTTCATAGCAATCTGTGGAGATATCCCGTTCGTCCTCTTCCTTCAACTTGCGCGCAAAATCTGCGAGATGTTCAGGGCTTTCGTTCTTCTGTTGGTACTCGATGACGACGTCATATATGGAGGCAAGCCGCTTGAAGTATTGCTTTTCGGTAACAGCTCCGCCAGCTACGACAAGATAACGCTTCTTACGTGCCCTGTGGAAACGTGCGGACTTGCGACCATGCACGGGAACGTCTCGCTTCTTCGCCATCAGTCATCGTCTCCATTCATGATCTGTGCGAACACGGTATGGAAACTGGGGTTCGGTGTGGCGCCATATACACCATTGAGGTAGTTCTTGCCGATGTTTTCTTCCTTTCGAATACCAAGTTCCGTTACCGGGAAGAGTTCCGAGGCGCCGTCTTTGTCTTTCTCCACAAGCCATATCTGATCGGGTTGCAGTAGGCGGTTCGACGAACCCGACTGATTGATCAATGACACGTCATGGGTCGTGAAAATGAGTTGGGAGCCGTGGGGATTCGTTGCCGGATCGGTGTACAGCGCCACCAGCTCTGCTACCAGGGTTGGGTGCAGGCTTGTGTCAATCTCGTCGATAAGCGTGACCGTGGGCCTTGATAGCTGACGAAGGGCAAGCGAGAAGAACGACAGCGCGGCGACGGTGCCCCTGGACTCGTTATCCAGACCGAAGCCGGCAGAGGACGAATCTTCGCCGGTATGGGTGAATTGCAACTGTGTTGCGTTTTTGATGTTGAATGCTTCCTCGAGCTTTCCCTCATCAGCTCCGATCTGAGTCTTCATCTGCTCTTTGAACTGATGCCAGATATCCGAGGGGATGTTCGCCGGAACGCTTTTCACATCGCTGATGCCAAAATCCGCGTATTTGATCAGAGATGTCAGATGCTTCGAAAAAGGTGTCTTGTTCTTGAATTGGTCAAGCAATATGGGCTGTTCCTGTTCAAAGGCATTTGCCACGCAATACGCCATATCATTCTGGAAGAACGAGAATACAGGTTGGACGCATTCGATGCCGGCTGCGGCGGCCGCCGAAAGCAGGAGAGCGTTGGGACGGAGTCCCACTGTCTTTCGCACTTGCGCTCTAGGTCCTTTGAAAGAGGCTCCGAATTTCACTTCGTCGTTTCCGGTGCGGGAGAACAACAGTGAGGAGTGAGTGGAGAGACGTCCTCCCATGTCCTTAAAGAAGGTAAGCTCTTCCTCCAATATGTGCTTATTGTTATAGCGGAACCAGTACTGGTATTTTAGATGGTTCTCGGCTGTGAACTCCAGGAAGAACATCGATGGTTCCTCAAATGGGTTCTCTCTCAGTAGGAATGGTTCCCTAAGAATATCGCTGTTCGCATCACCTTGGCTGTAGCTGTTTGTCACCATGTTACGCATGGCGCACATCGCCTTCAGGAAATTGGATTTTCCTGATGCGTTGGCGCCGTATATGGCTGTGATTGGAGACTGCCGTGAGTCGTTGGACTCCGTGAACCTTTCGTCGCGAGTCATGGAGAAAGACTGCTCGTCTCGGAAACTCCTGAAGTTCGAAAAACTAAAATCAATCAGCATCGGGTTGCCTCGTAAGTATATTTTGCTCCTTTGATACTGAGATTATATCCAGAAATATACTCATTTTGCAATTTTCTGCTAAAAGCGGTGGTTTCATTGTGCTTATTGTTGCCGTATTGGAGATATCTAGTTACCGTTATACCCATGCTTGCGCGTATCCAGAGCCTCCTTCCAATAGGATTCCCTGGCGAGAACAACGTCTTTAGGCACGGTGAAGTCGTAATGTTCCAGAAGCGTGTAGCGAAAATGCGTCTGCACGTACTCCAACCCGTGCTGTTTCACAATGGCAATCAGCCCAGTATCGTTTCCGTGACCATCGCGGATGTAGCCCTGCCAACGCTGGTATATGCCGTTCCTTCCGGTGGCGCTTCCCGCATACAGTTTCCCGTTATCGGTATTGGTAATTACATACACGCCTTGCTGACGGGACAGCGTATTCTTCCAGCTTGCCTTGTCGTTCTCCCAAATCGCCTTAAGTTGGGCGTAGGAAAGGCTAACAGCAGGTGTTGGCGGCCTTGTTCACTTGGGCACGGTCGGCCGGTGGTACTTTTTCTTGTCGCCAGAAATAGGCCGCCGAAAATCGGCCACAGAATATTGCCAATAAGTCTCGCACGCGCACGATATCGACAGGGAATGTTCCTTATTTCATAGCTTATCTGTTTGAGTTCCCAAAAAATGTGTTCAATGTATGAAGGGATGAGGAATAGTTCGAGGGGGAAGATTATTGTTGAAAAGGATATTGTCAACGTGAGATGGGGAAGTTCAGTGACTTCTGTAGAGAACGCTAATGTGCAGCAGCCTACCGCACCGCAAGGGGTAGTTGAGGAAGCGGATGACGGCATCACTCTGATGGATTTGCTCAAAATTATTCGTAAGCATCTGGTCACCGCGATTATCGCATTCGTGGTGGTAGTGGCAGGCGTGAGCGCTTATACCTTCCTCGCTCCGGCGAAGTATACGGCTACGGCTCAGACCATGGCTACTTACAATGCTTCTCAAAATGGTGTCGACATTAACCAGCAGTCCACTGGTGGCAGCTACATTTCCAACCAAATCACCTCATATCCGACGCTTGCCACCACTTCAAAGGTGCTTAAGCCGGTCATTGATGATCTTGGTCTGGACGAAACTGTGACGGATCTTGCCGGCCAGGTCACCGTCACCAATCCGACCAACACCGCATTCGTGAACATTGCCGTGGTGGATGGAGATCCGAAGCAGGCCGCGGACATCGCCAATTCCGTTGCCGAATCGCTGAAGAACGTCATTGAAAGCGACCTGTACTCCGGAGATAAGTCCCCGGTGAAGCTTTCCATCGTGCAGAAGGCACAGGTCCCGACGTCTAAGTCTTCGCCGAAGACTGCCCTGTATTTGGCTGTCGGTGTGGTGCTCGGCATCATCATCGGCGTGTTCGCCGCACTCATCAAAGACCTCCTCAACACCAAGGTTGAAGAGACTTCCGACGTGCGCGGCATCGTCCGAGCATCCTCCCTTGGCTCCGTTCCGATGGACGCTTCGCTTGATGATAAGCGCCCGGTGTTGGTGAGCCAGCCCAACGGTGCTATTGCCGAGGAATTCCGCCGTATCCATACGAATATCGACTTCCTGCAGACCGACCGCACCGAAGGCGTGGGCCAGCTGCTTGTCATCACGTCTGCGCAGCCGTCCGAAGGCAAGACCACCATGGCTATCAACACTGCGGTGGCCCTTGCTGAAGATGGTGCGAAAGTACTGCTTATCGACGCTGATCTCCGCCACCCGTCCGTTGCTCACCACTTGGGCATTGAAGGTGCCGCCGGTCTGGCGCACGTGCTGTCCGGACAGATGGGCCCGAAGGACGTGGTACAGAGCTACTGGAAGCCGAACCTGCACATTCTGCCTGGCGGCAAGAGGCCGGCGAACGCTGGCGTGCTGCTGGGTTCCGAAACCATGAAGCTCATGGTGGAGCAGGCGCTCACCCAATACGATTACGTGATTATTGATACCGCCCCGTTGACGGTGTCCAACGATGGCGCGGTATTCGGCCGTTGGGCCAAGGGCCTTCTGCTGGTGGTCAGCCGCAACGTGTGTGAGAAGAAGTCCCTGCAGGAGGCGGCCGACACGCTCGCCACCGCGCAGGTGCCGGTGCTTGGCTTCATCTTCAACCGTGCAGATCCGAAGAAGGTCAACTCCCACTCCAACTATTACTACTACTATGAAGATGGTGCTCCGCGTAGCAGCCATCGTGCAAACGGCAAGAAGAAGAGGATCTGACGTTTTCCTTCTTCACGGAATGAGGGGTGTATGGCAACTGAGAACGATGATTCCCAGTCTATGAACGGTATTTTGTCCAACATATCTCGGGATGTGGTGGACACCAGCTGGGATATTCCTCCGCTGACCTTCCCCAAATTGCAGCCTACCGATTCGGAAGAGGCCGATGGTGCGGATGAGGCTTCGCTTGCTGAGCCTCGTACCATCGCTTCCTCCGTACCTGCGCAAACGGAACAGCCGGTTTCGGCTGCGCCAACAATCGCGGATATACCCAGTATGCCGCTCGACACCATCGATTTCGATGATGCGGTTGCACCAGCCGATGCCGAGGAAACCGCCACTCTGCCACCCCTCGTCTCTTCGACAGATGAACAGGACGCCGAAGCGACTCAGGCCTTTGATGCATCAGATGGCATAACCGACCTAGAGGAGCTGGCCGCGGAAGATCCGGAACATGATCCGCTGAAAACCATTCCGGTCGCGCCGAAAGAGCCATCTGCGGACAAGCGAAAGATTATTGCCATTGTCGCTGCGATTGCGGCAGTGGCGGTTGCTATCGCCGGTGTCATCGTGGTACGCAATCGTATCAATTCGAAAGAACAGCGTGCGGCAGTGGTGGTATGTGAGAAGGCGAAATCCAAATACTCCAAAGCCAACGAAAAACTGCAAAACGCCATCGAACAGGCAACCAGTCTGCAGGGCACTGCGGCAAACCAGGTGGCGGATGCCGTCACAATCGACCAACTCACTCAGGCCGTGACCAAGGCGCAAAACCTCAAGACGGTCGGCGGATGCTCGGTGCTGCTGTCCGAAACCACACTGCGTGCGCACGCCCGTAGCATGAGCAAGCAGATCAGCAATATCAAAGAACAGACCAAGGCCGTTACCGCAGCAGCCACAGCTGTGGCCGCCAGCAAGCGAGCTTTGGAAGTGAATAAGACGACTGCCGCGTTGCAGAAGACCATTGCTGACGCAAAGACGTTGCTTGACGGTTCTGCAGGCCAAGTTGCGGACGAGTCGACACGTGACGCGCTTGCCAAGGCGATTGACGCTGCTCAGAAACTCCTTGATGGCAAAAGCACTGATGTTATGGCCATGCAGAACGCTTCGAAGGTGATTTCCTCGACTTCTGACGGCGTGAACAAGTCTGTGGCGGAGCAAACTGCGGCTAATGCCCAGTCGAATACCAATTCGAATACCAATAACGGCACTACGAACCGGCGCTACACATATACGTGGCAATTTGGTCCGGGCTCTGGAAACGGTGTGAACGATGGCGGTTCGAACGGTGGTAACGGCGGTTCGAGCGGCGGCAATAACAATGGCGGTTCAACCGGTGGTAATGGCGACTCGAACGGCGGCGGTAACGGCGATTCAAACGGCGGCGGTAACGGCGATTCGAATGACGGTAATGGTGGTTCGACCGGCAACGGCAACGGCGATTCGAACGGCGGTGGTAACGGCGGTTTTAACAACGGTAATGGTGGTTCGACCGGCAACGGCAACGGCGATTCAGATACAGGTACTGCTGGCGAATAAGCCATACCGGAGAAGGATTTGGATATAGCGAATGGTACCCCCATAGGCCCCCCTTAATTCCGGGGGGGGGGGCTTGTGGTAAATTAACTCCTTGAGTGTGCATTTTTAAGAGGAGAGAGACATGCAAGACAGTGCCAGCGGTGCTGCGATAAACAGCAAAGCACGGTTGAATAATAAAGTGTCCGAGCAGCTGTCTCAGATTTCTTATTGGAGATTGGCTGTCAACCTTGTACTTATGCTGTTGGACATGGCGATGTTCGTCATCGCAGTTGCCACGGTGCTGGTAGCACACAATGAGATCACGTTCTACTCTTCGCGATTCAAATTCACGCTTTTCCCTGTCGTATATTTCGTGCTGACCGCTTTGATTTGGATTCTGTGCCTGCATAGTTCGGGCGTATACCATCGTCATATCATGGGCGATGGATACCAGCTGAACGTGCTCATTGGGAAAGCCACCGTCAAATGCTGGTTCGTATTGTGCGCATGCCATTTTGTGCTCAACATGTATGCGAAGCTCACCGCCATTACCTTAACCGTTCTACTGGCAGCCCTGCTTACCATGATTGAGCGTGTAATCGCAAGGAAATTCATTATCGCAAGTCGTAAAAACGGTAAATATCTCTATTCAACGGTGCTTGTTGGCTCTCCGGAAGGCATTTTGAGTGCATTGAAGATGCTGGGGCAGAGCAAGCAGCTCAATTACCGCCCGGTGGCAGTGTGTCCTATTCGTTTGAATGAGAATACCGGTATGGTAGAAACTGAGACGGATTTTGGCGACTTCCTGCAAGAAATCAACGATAGGTGGGGATCCCGCCTTATGATGGTAAATTATGGTGACCGTTTGGCAGAACGTATCGTCGCGGTCGGTGCACAGACGGTCATGGTAACGGATGTTCTTCACCGCTTCTCCGATAATTTCAATGCTTTTGCATTGCAGATGGAATCTTTGAACCTTGAAATCGCGCTTACTGCTTCTGCGGTTGAAATCAGCGGCCATGAGACTCAGATTCGTGATATTCAAGGTACGTCGATTATGACGATTCGACTGCCTCAATACTCTCCGTACGCACGAATCTGCAAGCGTCTTTTTGATATTGTCGTTTCTCTGGCGGCTATTATTCTTTCTTCCCCAATTATGCTTGTTGTTGCGGCATTGATTAAGAAAGAAGACGGAGGTCCTGTCTTTTACACTCAGGAACGTATCGGCCTACGTGGAAAGCCGTTTAAGATTCACAAGTTCCGTTCCATGCGTGTGAATGCTGACGCGCATTTGGCTGAAGTCGCCGCAGCGAATGGTCAAGAGATGGGTGCTCGCGTGAAAATTAAAAAGGATCCGCGTATCACCAAGATTGGTCATTTCATTCGAAAAACCAGTTTGGACGAGATTCCGCAGTTCTTCGATTCTCTCATTGGAACCATGAGTGTTGTTGGTCCTCGTCCGCAGCGTCAGTTCGAAGTGGACGAATACGATCAGATTTATGCTACAAGGCTTTTGGTCAAGCCTGGCATTACTGGTCCGTGGCAGGTGTCCGGACGAAATGATTTGGATGAAGAGGAAAGCCGACGTCTTGACGTCAATTACGTACAGAATTGGTCCGTGCTTGGGGACTTCGTTTACGTGCTGAGGACCATTGGTGTGGTAATTCATCCAAACGGCGCATATTAAAACGCGGCTGCTTTAATTCGGTATTTCTTGATTTCCCTCTGTTCTTGTGATGGAACAGAGGGAAATTTCATTTGGCGGCCGAAAAAAAGGGGTGCCATGTGGCACAATAATGCGCTGGAATAGTCAAATTGAGTGCTTAATGATTTGAGGAGCAAAGCATGGGGCAACATGCTCAAGCAATACGGGAAAAACATACGGCACGGAATGTGACGCTTATTGTACTTGCGGTGCTGATCGTGCTACTTGCCATTGCTGCAGTGTTTGGTATGCAACTGTATAAGCAGGCAAAAAGCGTCAAGGCACACGAATCGCAAGCCATATCCTCACTATCCGCAATCAATGACCCTGCAAAGCTCAAGGATGCCGCCGCGTCGCAGGCGTCCATCGCGCAGGCTCAGCAGCAGACGGCGCAGGCCAAGCAGATTGCGCACGGTTCACTATGGAACGTGGCTGCGAAAATGCCGTTCGTCGGCAGTGACATCGCCACTGTGCAAGGCATGACGGAAGTCGTGGACAACCTTGCACAGCAGACACTGCCATCGTTGACCACTGCGGTGCAACAGCTTGCCGGGGCCAATCTTTCCGGTGCGGAAGGGCAACTCAACCTGCAGCCAATTGCCGACGCACAAGGTAACTTCGACAAGCTCAACCAGCAGGTGCAGCAGCAGAACAAGCAGTATAACAGTCTTGCCGAGCCGAAAATCGGCATGGTGAAGAAAGCCTATCAGCAGGGCAAGGACCAGCTTGACAATATCGCCGATTTGGTCGGGCAGGTCAGCAACGCCACTCACATGCTGCCTTCCTTCCTCGGCCAGAACGGTGCCCGCACATACTTGCTGGCGGCACAGACCACATCCGAAACACGTTCCGGCGGCGGCTTGGTTGGCTCTCTCGGCACCATGACTGCGGATCATGGCAAAATCGCGGTGGGGGACTTCCACCCGAATGGTGAGTTCGTCAATGGCAACAACGGCACCGCTGAGGAACATGCGGTATTCAACAGGCCGTTGGGTTTCTCCTTCGACGTGCGAGACACCTTCGCGGTGCCGGATGTTTCCCGCAACGCGGAAATGCTCAACGCTTCATGGCAGCGTTCGCAATATGCCTGCAATATCGACGGTTTGATTTCCGTGGATCCGGTGTTCATCCAGAAGATGGTGGAGATCAACGGACCTGTCACTTTGTCCAACGGCACTGTGCTTACCGGCGAGAACACCGCCGAATACATGCTCAACACCATCTACAAGGACGTTCCTGTGGCACAGCAGGACGAATACTTCGAGTACATTGCCAAAACGGTGATGGACGGCGCTTTTGGCAACATGACTGTGGACAAGATGATGAAGGTGGCGCAAAGCATCGGTGATTTGGCTGAGAACCGCCACTTCTACGCCTACACGTTCCACGATGACGAAGCGAAGTACTTCCAAGGTGCTGGACTCGCCAAGAATGCGCCTGAGAGCGAGACCAATCCGGAAACGGGCATTTACATCAGCGAGCAGAATCCTTCGAAGATGGGTTGGTATATCGACCGTACCAGCGAAGTGACCAAGACAGGTGACAAGACCTACCACGTGAAGTACACGCTGACCAACCGTATGACTTCCACGGAAATGGCTACCTGCACGAGTTACATTCTCGGTGGTGAGCAGAAGGGCGTTGGTGGCGTGCCCGTGGCGCCGAGTGGCACATCCGCGCAGCGTGTGCTGATTTACGCGCCTGCAGGTGGTTCGATTGGATCAATCGCCGTGACCGGTGATGTGCGTGACCGTAGCAATGCCACCATGGACGGCAAGCCATTGAACTCCAGTATGGCGTACATCGCACCTGGCAAGAGCGTGACGTACGAGTTCGACGTGACCGTGTCTGACAAGGCCACGGCTGATATGAAGCTCGATCAGACGCCGTGTGGCAAAATGACCAATGATGTGAAATACAACTATTGAAATATGGCGCGGTAATTCTCGACATTATTGGTGCATGATTTCCTTGAATTCATCTCAATGAAAACTTGTTCAATGAAGTCTATGAATTATTGCTATATTCTTGGAAATACAGGGGGTATTTCTGCTGGAAAGCGGAGATACCCCCTATTTTATTAGTGAAAAAAGGGTGTATTTATGCGAATTGTTGTATTATATTGCATGTAATTAATATCCTATATTTTCAAGGGGTTGGCATGTCTGTTCTTGACGGATTTGAAGCAGTGGGAGAAAAGATCACCACCAATAAGATGACCATGACGGTCATGGAATCATCCGTTCGCTTTTCCAAAGGCGTGACCGAAGCGCTCGGATGCCCGGCATACGTGAAATTGTTGGTGAATGACAAGCAGAAGAAGATCGCAGTCCAGGCATGCGACGCCAAAGACGAGAACGCCATCAAGTTCTGCAAGACCAAGCGAAGCAAGGCCGATGGCGTCGACTCTGACGCTGCAGGAAAGGCTTCTTCCGTGACCGTGCGTACCACCGATGTGCTGGTAGCGGTGCAGAAGTATTTCACTTTCCCGCCGGTCGCAGACGACCAGATCGCCTATTTCGCCATGGATGGCGAGTCCTACCCGGATGAGAAGGTTGTCATTTTTGCTGTGGCCGATGCTGCAAAGGGTGTATCCGGCAAGCGCGGTCCCCGCAAAGGTTCGCATCATACGGCCAAAGATGGCGAGTAAGTGAACAATATTCCGCTCAGCTTGAAAAATCGCATATAGTACAGTTCTCTTGATGTGAGTGCTGTACTATATGCAGTATCTTGATAGGCTGTGCGAAACGTCCATAAACGCTAATAATGAGTACGTATGCATCCAGCCCAAAAATCCTGAAAAAGGGAGCTTGGAATGAATGTGGCAGGTAGTGGGCGTGTAGGATCTTCGTTCAGTATTCGAGTCGCTCAAAATAACGTGCTTGGTTGGCGATGGACGGTGGAAAAAGAGCATGACGGCTTTTTCGAGCCCGTTGCGTCTGGCCGTTCGCTCACGCGTAAGATGGCCAAAAGGGCCGCGATAAAAGCGATGAATGAATTGCGTGCATAAACAACCGTAACGCCATGAATGGCCTGCATCTTTCCATATGAAATATAAAAGAGGCATATAAGACAGGAGAGGCTCCGCACAATGTGTGCGGAGCCTCTCCTGTCTGAAAAACTAAAACTCAGTAGCAGTGGTTGGCGAGCCAGTAGGTGTAGGCGCCCTGGATGGAGCCGTAGCGCTGTGCGCAGTAGCCCCAGAACCACTTGAGCTGGGTCTGATAGTTGGTGGCCCAGTCAGCGCCGGCGCTCACCATCTTCGAACCGGGCAGAGCTTGCGGCAGGCCGTAGGCACCGGAAGACGGGTTCGTGGCGGAAACATTCCAACCGGATTCGTGGGAAATGATGTACACGGTCGCGGTGAAATCAGCCTCGGAATAGCCGCTGGACAGCAGATAATCGTGAGCCCACTGCTGCATTTCGCCAGCCGGCACGGTGGTGCCGATCGACGCTGCGGCCGCGGACGGCGTGGACGAGGAGCCGGTGCCGACGAGGATCACCTTGTCGGTCGGAGCCTTCTTCACGAAAGAGCTGATCATATTGGAAGACATGACCTTGCCGCCGGACTTGGTGACGAGGTTCGTGGTCTCCATAACACCGTTCGCGCCTTCGGTCTCGACCTTCTCCTGGCCCTTCGGCAGGCTGGAGGTCTCCTTCTTGACCGTGTTGAACGCGATATCCGTATCAGACACCTCAACGGAAGCGCCGGCACGTTCGATCTTGATGACGGTGTTCTCGTTCACCTTCGTATCCAAAGACGGGGAAACGGTGTCTTCCGTATCAAGGGTGATGTCGCCCGCGTCAAGCACGGACTTCACGTCGGTGAAATGCATGCCGGGAACCACGCGGGTCTTGCCGTTGATCTTCACGGTGACGTACGAAGTATCTCCGGAAAGCGCCTCACGGGCGTTGCCACGGGAGGCTTCGATGCTGTCGGTGACGGAATACGCGGTGACCTGCTTGGCAGGAGACTTCTCCGCGGTGGCGTACAGATTATGCGACACGATGCCGCCAGTGGCCAACAGCCCCACTGCCGCAACCGTTGCGACAATCTTCACCATCTGAGATTTGCCCGGCAAGGCAAACGTAGTTGGTTGGGCATGTTTCTTATGGCTAGCCATTCTGCTCCTACATCGGGTACAATTCCTCGGCGGATTCCGTGCCTAGGGCACGGCGCACAACCGCTAGGGTTCCGCCGGAATGCGCGCAACTGCATATAGTCTACCGCACCCCAAGGAACTTGAAGATAACGTATGCAACGCGCAGGCGACGGGCCGAATCATCGTTCCGACTGACTACTTGGCGTTTTCACTTTGGCGTCTCCGCTGGAAGCGGTGTTCCCATCGGAAGCGGCCGCATCCATATCCAACGCCTTGGCCTGGCTGATCAGATCATCCAAATCGGAAGCGCGCAACGCGCCGGCCTGTTGGAAGATGATCTGCTGCTTCTTGACGACCATCAGCGTCGGCACTGCCTGAACCTTGGCCGCGGCGGCCAGATCGGGATTCTGATCGATATCCACCTTCGCGAAATAGACGTCCGGATTCGCCTCGCTTGCCTTCTCGAACGTTGGGCCGAATGCACGGCACGGACCGCACCACGTGGCCCAGAAATCCACGAACACCAGATCATTGGATTCGACGACCTGGTTGAAATCCTGCGAAGTGACTGCATGCGTTGCCATATGCGTTCCCCATTCCCCGGCTTACGCTATAAGCCGATTTCAAAAACAATATCGTGCAATGCTGCGCAATATTGCGAAAGACCGTTTGCGAAAAGTATATAGCCGCACGCCACGCAAACACACTGCCGCACCCGATTGCGCTATGGGAAGAATCGGAAGCACGTGACATTCACATGCCGTGCGTGATAATGGAACCATGCCAGTGATGAATGATGAAGTGCCCGACGAGGGCGATTTCGACGCCAACCGCCATCGCGGGGAATTCGACGACATTACGCCGGAGGATTTCATCCGCGGAATGGGCAACCCTCCGGGATGGCTCCCATCGGACGAAATCAACCGCATGCGCCACGAAATACCGATTCCGTACGTCGTGGTCGTGCCGGTGCGCACCGACGATCTCGGCAGGGTGGCGCAAATCGGCTCGCTGCTGCGCGTCACTGACGACGGCGGTATCGAACGCACATTGATCGCCGGACGTGTGCTCTATCACGAATCGTTGCGTGAAGCGGTGGCGCGCAACGTCGCAAAAGATTTGGGCGATATCGCCCTGCCGCAGCTGCCGATCAGCCTGCAGCCGTTCACCGTGGCCGAATTCTTCCCGACACCCGGCCTATCCGACTATTACGATCCACGCCAACATGCGATCGCGCTGTGCTACGTGGTGCCGATCGCCGGCGATTGCAAGCCGCAGGACGAGACGCTCGATGTGGAATGGGTCGACCCGTCCGGAGACATGCTCGACACCTTCGTCGGGCAGATGGCCAATGGTTACGGCACCATCGTGCGGCAGGCGCTCGCATGGACCGGCAAGTAGGACAAGCCGCGCACGCGGGGCAAAAGCCAAGCAAACTAGGCGAATAGGCAGATAGGGGAGGATTAGAAAAAATATGGCGATTGAACTGAACAACAACATATATACGGACGGCGGCAACGATACCGAAACCACGCCGGTGGTGCTCGTGCACGGCTTTCCGGTGGACCACCGCATGTGGGACGAGTGCGCGGCGGCTTTACGCGACCAAGCTGTGAAACAAGGCGTGAAACCATTTGCGATCTGGGCTCCGGACATGCCCGGCGCCGGCGAAGGACCGATTCCGTCCGACGAAGACAGCGGCGGCAAGGACGCCGACGGCGCGTTCCCATACGGACTGGACCGCATGGCGGACGCGTACGTGGACCTGCTGCACGCCGCCGGCTACGGCAAAGCCATCTGGGTGGGCCTGTCGATGGGCGGCTACCTGATTCTCGACATCCAACGCCTGCATCCGGAAGCGGTGGCGGCGCTCGCCCTGTGCGACACGAAAGCCGACGCCGACTCCGCCGACATGCGATTGAAGCGCGTCGCAATCGCCACCGACTGCGAAACGACCGGCACACACGAGCCGGTCATGGGATTCGCCGTGCCGTCGGAAGCCGACTCCACCGTGAAACAGTCGGACGCCTACTGCAGGCAGTTCGAAACGTGGATCAACGAACAGCCCGCCGACGGCATCGCCTGGCGCGAACGCATGGCCGCTGGCCGTCCCGACCTGAACGATGTGCTGCCGAACATCAACGTGCCAGTCGCAGTAATCTGCGGCGACAAGGACCCGTCCAGCCCGCCGGCAGTGATGAAGCCGGTCGCCGACGCGATGACGAAAACCGACGTGACGATGACGGTGATCGACGACTGCGGCCACTTCAGCGCGTACGAACACCCCGACCAGGTGGCCGCCGCGTTACTGGAACTGGTGAAGCGAGTCGGCTGAGCCGGCTGCGACGATTATCTGTGGCAGACCATCCGGCGTATCGACAAGATATAGAGAAAATATATAAAACGTATATGCGGAATATGTACTGCGTATGTATAACGAATATATTCCGTATATAACACGCATGAAAGAGGCAACACAACCATGAGCGTGTTCTCACCACTGGCATTGACGCAGACCCTGCCGTTCCTGCCACTCGCCCAAGGAGACATCGACTACGAAGTGGCACGACGCGGCGAACCCGACCTGTTCGCCAAAGTCCTGGCGGAACCGGCAACGAAAGTCATCCTCGTCAAAGACGGCAAAGTGGCCGTGCCGCACGGCCAAGGCGCCATCGCCGACTACGCCAACGTGAAAATGCGCCTCGCCCAACTGCCGGGCGCGTACGTTGCCGCGGAACTCGAATCGCACCCATCGGCGCTCGCCATATTCCTCGGCTCGTACGGCGGACGATTGGGCGAGCACGTCGTCGCCGTGGATGTGACGCACGTCCAGCCGAACGATACGACGATTAC